>Ga0316190_10000838_pt1 | contig 21817 bp, 15 predicted proteins | sample Eddworburrow2_MG_FD_204929 | JGI IMG/M metagenome (GOLD analysis project Ga0316190, IMG submission 204929) | Coastal sediment microbial communities from Maine, United States - Eddy worm burrow 2 | ecosystem: Environmental > Aquatic > Marine > Coastal > Sediment | place: USA: Maine | collected... | reverse complement strand
AAGGGGTACCCACAGGACATGGTTGACGCGTTTCGGGAACGGGGTGCCTACGACCCCGGCGAACCTCCATTCATCCGCCCAGGCGACCTTGACGAGATCGCAGTGCCGCTCGACTTCATCGGGATCAACTACTACACCGCGCTCGCGGTGGCGGCCGGCCACGAGGAAGAAGAGATCACCTGGCTCAAACCCGGCCCGAACCCACCCGACGGCTTCACAGAGATGGGCTGGGAGATCGTCCCGTCGGCGCTCACCACGTTCCTCAGACGAATCCGCGACGACTACGGCGCCACCGACATCCGTGTCACCGAGAACGGCGCCTCCTTCTCCGACGGCCCGGGTCCTGACGGCCACATCCACGATCGGCGTCGAATCGATTTCCTGTGGTCGCACTTGAACGCCGTTGCCGATGCGATCGACCAGGGTGTCCCCGTGACCGGCTACTTCGTCTGGTCGATCCTCGACAACTTCGAGTGGACGCTCGGCTACAGCCAGCGATTCGGGTTGATCTGGGTCGACCACAAAACCGGAGAGCGTGTGCCCAAAGACAGCCTGTATTGGTACGGCAACGTCGCCACCGCCCGCGCCATTGTGTGAGCCGATCGAGCCGATACGCTGTCTCCCATGCGGACGCTGATCACCATCCGGGAGCCTGGACGAGATCCGGTCCCGCTCGTCATCGAAGGGGCGCACTTCAAAGATCCCAACGACGAGCCGATCGACAGGGAGATCGCCACCGACGACTTCTACGCGCTCCCCGGCCTCGCCGACTGTCACACACACGTCGGCATGGAGAACATCGGCCAAGCGGGTTCGCTCACCGACGACGATATCCGTTCAAACAGCATCGCGAACGCCTGGCTCCAGGTGGAAAGCGGCGTGCTCTTGATCGCCGACAAGGGGTCGCCGAGCGACGTCTCGCTCGAGATCCTCGATGCGCCGCCACATACCCGCCCGGTGATGCAGATGGCCGGCCGCATGATCGCCCCTCCGGACGGCTACTACGCCGACTACCGAGGCGAAGTAGATGAGCACGGGCTTGCGGAAGCCGTCCGGGCGGCAACCAAGGGACCGGCGTCGTGGGTCAAGATCATCGGAGACTGGCCTCGCAAGGGTCTCGGGCCGCGCGCCAACTACAGCGAGGCAGCTCTGCGCAAGGCGATCAGCATTGCGCACGCAGCAGGAAGAAGGGTCGCGGTGCACACCATGGCCCCCGCGGGTATCCGACCGGCCGTCGATGCGGGCGTCGACTCAATCGAGCACGGCTTGTTCCTCTCTGCGGACGACCTCTCGGTGCTCGCGGATCGCAACGGTGCGTGGGTCCCGACAGTCCTCGGAGCGGAGTCCATCATCGGCTTCCTCGGCGCGGACAGTACGGGAGGGAAGTTGCTGGCGGCGGGCATCCGGAATGTGCAAGAGCTGCTGCCCGAGGCCGAGAGGCTCGGCGCAACTGTGCTTGCCGGCACCGACCTCGCGGTGCCGCACGGGAAGGTCGCCCTCGAGGCGATCCGACTCCACGAACTCGGGCTTTCAATGCCCGCGGCGCTCCACGCCGCGACCCGCGCCGCATACGACTACCTCGGAGTTGCGCGTGAGTTCTCCCCGGGTTCGATCGCCGACGTGGTGTTCGTCCGCGATGATCCCCGCGAGCACCTCGAGACGCTGCTTTCCCCGGCGATGATCATCCGGTCGGGCCAGTTCTTGACCGCTTGACATGTCTGCATCACCTGCGACCAAGAACGTCAGGTGACTCACCCAACCATGTACGTGCCGGTACCCACTGCGACCAGCGTGCCCTCGTCGTTACGGAACTCCATACGGGTGACAACCACCCGGGAACCGCTGCGCAGGACTGTGGCGGATGCGTCGAACCACGCGCCAACACCCGGCCGCAGGTAGTCGATGCGCATGTCGATCGTGCTGATGTTCGAGAAGATACGACCTGCTTCTTCCCGAGTTGTAGGCGGCGTGCGACCGACCACCGCCATCATCGCTGCGATCCCGCCGGCCACGTCGAGTGTGGCCGCAACAACACCGCCGTGAAGGAATCCACGGGCGAAGTTTCCGACCAGGTCTTCTCGCTGGTCGACCCGGATTCTTGCGACGCCGTCGTCATCGATGCGGCAGTCGCGCACGCCAAGGATTCGATTGAACGGAATGAGCTTTTCCGTCACATCGACGAGATCGGCGAGGGTGTCGAATTCGGACATGCCGTGAGTGTACGACCGGGGATCGGGACAGAAATCGGCATCAACACTTGATGTCTCGGCCGAAGTGTGCGATATTGGGCCCTCGAACGAGCTGGTCGGCTCGTGGAACCCCTCCGTTGTTGAGAGCGTTGTTCCGTGTACAAAGGCCTGCCGACCGGGAACCAATTTCCGAGGCTGAGCGTCTAAATGGGGACGCTGGAGCCGATTGGGCCGAATCTCCAAAACGGACAGCGCTGAGACGCGAACCTACAGGTGAAGGATTTCACAAACATGAAGACGGCAGAAAAGATGCGATGGGTGGGTCAACCGCTCGAAATGGGCGACAGCCTGACTCGCTACCTCCAAGAGATCTCATATCACGAGCTGCTCACCGCAGACGAAGAAGTCGAACTCGCTCAGGCGATCGAGGCCGGAACCGCAGCTGAGGAACAACTCGCCGCAGTCTCGGTGCGAGGCGCCGAGAAGGTCCGACTCCAACGTGCCGCCCGCAAGGGGCGCGACGCACGCGAGCGCTTCACCCAGGCGAACCTCCGCCTCGTCGTGAGCCAAGCCAAGCGCTACCGCAGCCAATACGGCATCGAGTTCATCGACCTCATCCAGGAGGGCAACCTCGGCCTTATCCGTGCGGTCGAAAAGTTCGATTGGCGCAAGGGCTTCAAGTTCTCCACCTATGCGACGTGGTGGATCCGCCAGTCCATGCAGCGTGCCGTGGCCGAGAAGTCACGCACCGTTCGTCTCCCGAACTCGCTGCATGACACGCTGGTGACGCTCAACAGCACCAGGAACCGCCTGCTCTCCGAGCTTGGGCGTGAGCCGACCCCCGAGGAGCTCTCCGAGGAGTCCGGTTTGACCTTCGACGCCGTCGTCGAGGCACAGCTCGTCAACGACTCGGTGTCGCTCGAGGCGCCGGTCGGTGAAGACGGCGCGGTGCTCGGCGACTTCGTCTCGCACCACGATGAAGAGGACCCGGTTCGCGAGACGGAGAAGGCCAGTGCGATCGAAGCCCTGCGGGACGCGATCAACCGCCTCCCCGAGCGCGAGGCCTACATCCTCTCGATGCGGGTCGGGTTCGAAGATGGACTCCCACGCACCCACGAGGAAATCGGCGGCAACCTCGGTCTCGGCCCCACCCGGGTCCGCTCGATCGAGAAGCTCGCCCTCTCGAAGCTCCGCCACCCGGCATTCGGGCTCCGAGAGGACGCGATGGACTTCTAGGAGTTCACCACAATCGTCTCAGCATGAAGGCCGCTCCGGAGACGGGGCGGCCTTCATCGTTCCCGCAGGACTCGCTACCCAGCCGCGATCGGTGCGCGAGAATATGAAACCACCGACGTGAAGGAGTCCCCCCATGACCGCGAACCACCCCGGCGTTCTCTACGGCCGACGAGTCGCAGTCGTCGACGGCCTCCGCACGCCGTTTGTCAAGTCTGGAACGGACTTCAAGGATCTGTCCGCCCTCGACCTGGCCTCGGGTGTTGTGGGAGAACTCCTCCAGCGGTCCGGCGTGGCAGGAGACCAGGTCGACCAAGTGGTCTACGGCGCGGTCATTCCGGACGTTGGCGCCCCGAACATCGCCCGGGAGATCGTTCTCGCGGGTGACATGCCGGACAGCGTCGATGCGTTCTCGGTGAGCCGAGCCTGTGCAACATCGACCCAGGCCGTCGTCTCGGGCGCCCAGTCGATTCTGCTTGGGGACGCCGACATCGTGGTCGCCGGCGGAGCCGAGTCCATGTCGAAACCGCCGATCCTCTACTCGGATCGGTTCGTCGACATCCTCATGGATGCGAACGCCGCAAAGGACATTGGAAGCAAGTTCAAGGCCTTCTCCGCGCTCCGTCCCAAAGATCTGGCACCACACCCGCCGGCAATCGCCGAACGTTCTACGGCGCTCACCATGGGTGGGTCTGCCGAGATCATGGCGAAAGAGAACGGCATCACGCGCGAAGCACAGGACGAGTACGCGTTGCGCTCCCATCAGAAGGCCGTGGAGGCGTGGGACAAGGGCATCTTCGATGACGAGGTGATGGCGTTTCCCGTCGGACCGGACTATCGGACCACCGTGACGAGAGACAACATCCCCCGCTCCGATTCGAACCTCGAGAAGCTCGCGACGCTCCGGCCGGTGTTCGATCGCAAGTACGGAACGATCACCGCCGGCAATTCATCCCCGCTGACGGACGGTGCCTCAGCCGTGATCCTCATGGAGGAGAAGACGGCGGAACGGCTCGGCTTCGTGCCACGAGCCTTCATCCGATCGTGGGCGTTCGCAGCCCTTGATCCGAACTGGCAACTGCTCATGGGACCGTCATTTGCGACGCCGATCGCCCTCGACAGGGCCGGGTTGACGCTCGGCGACATCGATGTCGTCGATATGCACGAAGCGTTCGCAGCACAGATTCTGTCGAACACCCAGGCGTTTGCATCCGCCGAGTGGGCGAAGCGCTGGCTCGGTCGTGACGAGGCGATCGGCGAGATCGCAGACGAGAAGTTCAATCTCTACGGAGGATCGCTCAGCATCGGACACCCGTTCGGTGCGACCGGCGCACGGCAGATCACCACGATGGCCAACGAACTGGCGAGACGAGATGGGGGCACGGCCCTTGTCACACAATGTGCGGCAGGCGGGCTCGGTGCAGCCGTCGTGCTCGAGCGGTAGGGAGGACATCATGGAACTCACGCACTTCACCTTCGACGTCGAGGACGGCGTCGCAACCGTCCTCCTCGACCGCGCAGGAGAACCGGTCAATACGATCGGCCCTGCGATCTTCGACGACTTCATTGCTGTGATCGATCGCATCGAGACCGACCCATCTATCAAGGCGGTGGTATTCGGCTCCGCCAAGAAGGGAAACTTCCTCGCCGGGGCCGACCTTCGCTTCTTCGAGACACTCACCGACCCGGACGAGGCGGCCGAGGCGATCCGGGAGCTGCATGCGCTCTTCGCACGCATCGAAGCGCTTCACACGATCCATGCCAAACCTGTCGTGATGGCCATCGATGGTGCCTGCCTCGGCGGCGGCCTCGAGTTTGCCCTCACCGGGTCTATGCGGATCGCAACCGACGGAAGGAAGACACAGCTCGGCCAGCCCGAAGTCCAGCTCGGCGTGCTCCCCGCGGGCGGCGGGACACAGCGCCTCCCACGGCTGATCGGAATCGCCGCTGCACTCGACATGATCCTCACCGGTCGTTCGGTGCGGCCCTACAAGGCTCACAAGATCGGCTTGGTTGACGAGATCGTGCCCATTGAGTCGCTCTACGACATCGCGAAGCTGCGGGCGGTCGAGGCGCTCGGCCATCTCGGCGAATCCGATGGATCTTCCGTCAGGGGATTCCTGGCTCCCACCCACCTGCAGGAGCTCGCCCTCGAACAGAACCCGGTCGGTCGGCGCATGTTGTTCCGGAGGGCCGAAGAGACCATGCTTGCCAAGACGAAGGGCCTGTATCCGGCCCCGAAGCGGGCGCTGGAAGCGGTCAAGATCGGGATCGACGAGGGTCCCGAAGCCGGATACGAGGCCGAGGCGGTGTTCTTCGGCGAACTGGTCACCTCACCGGAATCGAAGGCGCTGCGCGGCATCTTCTTCGCTTCGCAGATGATGAAGTACGCAACCGGCATCTCCGGCCACGCCGAACCCAAAAAGGTCTCGAAGATCGGCGTCCTCGGCGGGGGGCTGATGGGCGCCGGTATCGCATCGGTGTCTGTTCTCAAAGCCGGGAAGACGGTTCGCATCAAAGAGGTCGAGGACGCCGGTATCCAGCGTGCACTGGCGCACGTGTCGAAGAACGTCGCCCGCGAGGTGAAGCGTCGCCGTCTGCGCCCGTTCGAAGCCGAGCGCGCCATGAACAAGATCACGGGCACAACCGATTGGAGCGGGTTCCAGACCGCCGACCTCGTAATCGAGGCCGTATTCGAGAGCCTGGAACTGAAGCAGGCGCTCCTCGCCGAAGTTGAGGCGATCACGCCGGAAGGGACCGTATTCGCTTCGAACACGTCATCGCTACCCATCAGCGAGATCGCGGCCAATGCAGCTCGTCCCGAGGCCGTGCTCGGCATGCACTACTTCTCCCCCGTCGAGCGCATGCCGTTGCTCGAGGTGATCGTGACCGATAACACGGCTGATTGGGCAACGGTCACGGCAGTGGAAGTAGGGAAGCGCCAGGGCAAGACGGTAATCGTCGTGAAGGATGGTCCTGGTTTCTACACCACACGAATCCTGGTGCCCTACATGAACGAAGCGTTCCATCTCCTCGAAGACGGGGCATCGATCGAGGCCGTCGACGAGGCCATGACCGCATGGGGATTCCCCGTGGGTCCCGTGCTCCTGAGCGACGAAGTTGGCATCGACGTGGGAGCACACATCTCACAGGTCATGCTCGATGCGTTCGGTGAGCGAATGGCCGGACCCACGATGGCCGGAAACCTGGTCAATGATGAGCGTATGGGGCGCAAGAACGGCCGCGGGTTCTACCAGTACGACGGCAAAGGCAAACGAGGCGGAGTGGACGAGACCGTCTATCAGGCGCTCGGCATTGGGCCGCGCCGCGTGATCCCCGAGACGGAGATCCAGGAACGGATCGCCCTCGCCATGGTCAACGAGGCAGCACGATGCCTCGAAGAAGACGTGCTCCAGTCGGCACTCGACGGCGACATGGGCGCCGTCATGGGACTCGGATTCCCGCCGTTCCGAGGTGGCCCGTTCTGGTGGGTTGATCAGACCGGCGCGACCGAAGTTGTCGCGAAACTCGATGCCCTTGCAGAACGTCACGGCGTCCGCTTCGAACCGGCCGCGATCCTCCGTACCCACGCCGAGTCGGGGAAGAGTTTCCGGTAGAGGCGGTGGCCCCCTCAATGGATGTGGACGAAAGCTGAAGCCCGTACGGACTGGGTTTCGGAGGAATCTTGAGGTTTCTTCGGGTTCTTGTGCGCAGGACCCCGTTTTGTGTCGTGGGTGGGTGATACGTTGTCTGCATGTTGGATCTGTACAACGCGCCGAGCGATCACGACGAGGGGATCCCGTCCGGTCTCGATGTAATGGAACCCGGCCCGATCCTGGCTGCGTTCCTCTCATCGATCGATGTGACCCGGGTCTCGGGCTACGACCGCATCATTGTGCTGCGCGCCCACCAGCGGCTGGTGTCGCACTACACCGCCTCGATGTACGCGGATATGGCTGCTGTCGTGGACGTATTGGACGACGCAGAAACGAAACGTTGGGACGCAGCCGAAGCTGCCGCCGCTGAAGTGCGCGCCGCACTGCATCTCACCCGCCGCTGCGCCGACGCAGAAGTCAGCATCGCCCTCGAACTCCACACAAGGCTCCCCCGCGTCCACGAGATGCTCGCTTCCGGTGACCTCGATCTGCGACGGGCACGGGTCCTCCTCGATGGAACCAGCCACCTCGACGACGCCGCAGCGCGCAGGGTCATCGACCAGATCGCCGACGACGCCGCCCGATGCACCACCGGCCAACTCCGTACCCGGCTCCGACGCCTCTGCATCGAAGCCGAACCCGACGATGCCGCCCTCCGCTTCGAAGACGCCGTCGAAGAGCGCAGAGTTGTTGTCGAGCCGAACAACACCGGCACCGCGAACTACCTCGGCATGGACCTCCCACCCGACCGGGTGATGGCCGCGTCACGACGTGTCGACCGGATCGCCCGATCCCTTCGCGGCAAAGGTGAGGATCGCACCATCGACCAACTCCGAGCCGACGTCTACCTCGACCTGCTGTGCGGCACGAAACACAACACAGCCACGCGTGGTGTCGTCGACATCCGCGTCGATCTCGACACCCTGACCGAACTCAATGAACACCCCGGCGACCTGGCCGGATACGGACCCGTCGTCGCCGACATCATCCGACGAGTTGCCGAGCGAGAGACACAAGCCGAATGGCGCTACACCGTCACCAACCCCGACACCGGCCAACCCATCCACACCGATGTCACCCGCCGACGCCCCACAGCGTCACAACGCCGTGGGGTCGAAGCACGCAACCCCACCTGCGTCTTCCCCGGCTGCCGCATGCCCGCCATCAGCAGCGATCTCGATCACCGCACCCCCTGGGCAAACGGTGGACCAACCACCGAAGCCAACCTCGGACCACTCTGCCGCCACGACCACTGCATCCGACACCAACACGGATGGACCTACACACCACTCCCCAACGGCGACCACCAATGGACCAGCCAACTCGGCCACACCTACACCACCAGCGGAACACCCCCCTAGAACCGCTAGCGCAAGGACATGGGTGATTGGCCATATCTCAACAGATGGGTGCCACTGCGGATCCGGGGACCGTTCAGATGTGTTGCCAGATTGCTGTGACCTCAGTATCCAGCGTCGAGGCCAACTCCGACAAGAGTTCCCGTGCTTCGTATCCAAGCTCCCGATCGGGATGGAACCAGTCGACGCCGGGATTGCGCGCGTCGATGCTGAATCTCCCGAACGCAACAGGCCAGCAATAGTCGAGTTCCTCCAGGGCGTGGCCGGCACCGCAACAGGCAAGGGTGAAGGAACGTCGGCTCATTCCGGATTCCCAGGCTTGCTCCAGTAGCCGCGTCCAAGTCCCATCGGACAACAGGTCGGCTCCGCACGACGGGCACCGCGCTGACTCGAGGTTCCCACCACAGTCGATGAAGTTGACGCTGCTGAAACGACCAACCTCGACCACATCGGCACGAGGCAACCTCTCGGCCACTATGTCTCGCGCGCGAGCGGTCCTCGCTGATCCCGGAAGTGCCTCGGGGTCGGTGGCGACGAACCGCAGGAAGTTGTCTGACATCACGGCCAATCCTCGCAGATGACCCGGTCCTCACGCCACCGCGACTGCCCCGAGGGGTATCCGGTTCCTAACCGTTTCCTGCCGCGTCGAAGAGGTACGCCACCACGATCTCGGGGACTGCGGTGTGGGCTTCATGGTTGCCGGGGAGCAATTCGAAGGTCGTGTCGATACCTGCCTGTTGTAGCCGTGTGGCGAGGAGGAGTCCTTCATCTATGTAGCTGATGGTCCCGTCGTCGAGTTCGCCGAGGTCCTCTCTGATCGTGCCGTCGGGATCACGTTGAGCGAACCAGCCGTCCTCATCCCATGGATCGTCGAATGACCGCGAGAAGGAACCATCTGTAGCGGCCCAGAGACGAAAGCGCGTCGGCAGATCGGCGGACCAGAATGCCGGGTCGACGGTCTCGGCCACGATTGCCTGCATCTCCTCGACGTCTTCATCGAACGCTCCGTCCCACCATGTGCCGTGGAGGAAGTACTCGGCATCGCCGAGGACCGCACCGACTGGTACCACCGGCGGAGTCTGGGCCAAGCATCCCGACGTCAGATCGCGTGTTGGGCCAAGAACCCACATTGCTCCGCTCGTGGCGCCCCCTGAATGGCCGTAGACGACGGTGCGGGCCGAATCTCCGCCGTAGCCAGCCGCTTCCTGTTGGGCAAACGCCAAGGCACATGGCAGCGCGGGCGCCTCCGACCGGATGAACTCGGCAGTCATTCCGGACAGGGGCGGCCACTCTGCAACCCAGTTTGGGACGAACACGAGCATCCCTGCCTCGGCTGCGGCTTGCACTATCACCTTGAGAATCGAGTTGTCCTTGTAGACCGTGGCCGCGTGTAGGGCGACCACGACCGGCCAGGGACCTTCTCCGGCCGGGACGTAGACATCGACCAGATATTCGTGGTCGTTCATTTCGAGATAGACGATGTCCTTCGCGATGGTCACTCCCGCGTCCGCGACAGAACCAACCTTCGCCGCTTCTTCAACGGTTGTGGTCGTCACCGGTACCGTCGTAGCTGGAGCAGCGGTCGTTGCCGGAGCAGCAGTCGTTGTGTCGGTTGTTCCGGAAGAGCAGCTCGCTGCCAATGTCACGGCTGCAATCAAGAGAATCGCCAGGCGTTTCATGTCGTCTCCTGTTGTTGCGTGGTCTCTCTTGTCAGTATCCGCCAGCGACCTCAAGAGAACCTGAAGCGCTCGCCCCGCCGCTCGCTGGGCCCCTCGTTCTCAGAGCCCACGCGAACTCGCCGATGAGCGGCACGAACCGGGCATCGCCGTCACCGTCAGCGGTCTCCGTCGACCGTTCGCGCCGACCACGTGCGCCGTCATAGTCGGAGGCCGGCGGCTTCACCGGTGTACGGCGGTTTATGGTGTTGGTGGGGCGAGAAGTTGTGTCCATTGGCCGGTGTCGAAATCCACGGCCCAGACGGCGCTCACGGCTGGTGATTGGCCGAACGAGTGAGGGTTGATGAGAACGAGCCGGTTGTTGATCGGGTCGCCGACCATGGCGCTGAAACCTTGGCGCGCCACATCAGCCGGGTAGTCAGAACCCTCGAAGCAGTTGTCCCACGTGAGCGTTTCCGGGTCGAACCAGCAGATCTCCTCATTCGGCTGGGTTTGAACGTAGGCGGTATCGGTGTCCGCGGCGTAGCTGATGATGGAGTATGCGCCAATGATGACGGCGCCGGGACCGGTGGCGAGCGTGCTTCCGGTTCGGGGGTCGACGACGTGAGGCAGTCCGTCGGTGTAGTTGCGGTCGCCGGTGTCGTCGCCCGTGCCCGAACCACGGCCATCCCCGTAGCCGGCGAATATGAGTTGGTCGGCAAGGGATGAGTAGCCGATCAGGTTGCGCCATGCCTGACCGTCCAGGGCTCCCACACGTGTCCAGCGGTCGGTGTCAACGTCGTAGGCGCTGAGGACCGTCAGTTGGATTCCGAGTTGGTCGTGTTGGGCGAGGACGAGGCCCGACACCGGGTCGTAGACGGCTCCGCTCACCATCCACGAGCCCGTTGGATGGTCACCCGGCATCGCTTCCCGGTCACTGATGCGTGTCCACGTGTTGGCGTTCGGGTCGTAGACAGAACTGCTGCTAGCGCGCACGGAGATGACCCGGTCGGAGTCGGCGTCGTAGACGAGAAGGCCGCCCGGGTACCGCTCGGGGGTACCAATGGGATTCATCTGTTCCCAGGTGTTGGTGCACACGTCGAATGTCCAGGTCTCGTTCGCTGCGTCGACGTAGACGATCCGGCCGGTGTGTCGGTCGAATGCGGCAGCCTGGTTACCTGCATAGCCGGGGTTGGGGCGTGCCTGGTCGACAATCCCGGGGTTATCCGGGTCGGAGCCTTCAGGGCAGGTCGCGGCTGCTGGTGCGGCTTTGGCCGCGGTCGTGGACAGGATCGGGTCCCATACGTCTGGGGCGACGGCGTTCGACGGATCGACCCCTGGCCGGATTCCGCCGGGGACCCGCAACACGGTCGCCTCAGATCCATTGAGGCCGACGATTCCCAAACGGGACGTGATCCAGAGTGTTCCGGTGTCATCGACGGCGGCGCCGCCCCACCCGAATCCCCAACCCACGTCGGCGATCGTGATCGACGACCATGTCGTGCCATCGAACCGTGAGACCGCACCCACGGCAGGTTCCTCATCGTATCGGGGATCATCCAAGGCTCCGCGGACGGCCCCTCCGTGGACGACCCACACCGTGCCATCGGGTCCGACAGTCAGAGCAGCTGTTGCGCTTTCGTAGAGCCCATCATTCTCGTCGAAGACGGTCCACAAATCGCCATCAAACCGCGCCACGCCAACGGCTGCGCCCTCTTCGAAGGGATCGATCGTTTTGATCCAGATGTCTCCGTTCGGAGCCACCGCCACGGAGTCGATCTTACCTGAGGGGAGACCGTCGGCGGCCGTGAATCGGTCCCACTCATCTCCGTCGTATGCCAGCAGTTCCTCCCACGAAGCCACCCACAGCGTGCCATCCGCCGCGACGGCCATATCCGTCGCCCAAACGGAGGCGCCGTCCACTTCGGCGGAAGTCACGGGTACAACGTTCCATTCGGTGCCGTCGAGTTGCAGCAGCGTCTCTTCTCTGAAGGCCAGTGAGAGCACTCCATCGGGACCGACGGCCATCGCTGTGATCGAGTTCAGGCACTCCTCACCATCGACGCATCGCGGGTTGACGATGTCGAGTTGGTCGTAGCCGGCCGGCTCGCTCCAGCGGGTTCCGTCGAACCGGGCGAGACCTTGGTTCGAGGTGAACGCCCAGACCGTCCCGTCTGGTGCAACGACGATCCCGCCGGATGCTCCGTCGGTGACCGGGAGACCGTCGGCCGATCCGAACAACTCAGCATTGCGATCTTCAAGATTCCACCGGACGATGCCTAGGTCAGTCCACGCCCACAGCGAACCGTCGCCCACGGCCACCGCCTTGGTCGCGTCGACCGGCAGACTCGAAGCGACAAGCGCAGGGTCCACCTTGATGAGTGGCGCGGTGTCAGGCACGCTCACCGGGGTCTCGTCTGGGATGTTCGCCGTTGTCGTGGCAACCACGGTTGGCATTGGCTCGTCGATCACTTCCGAGTCGGTTCCGCTGATCAGCCACACGAACCCGCCAATGAGGACGAAGACCGCAAGGCCGGCTGCCACTGCGACCGCCCAATTTGGGACGACCCGACGGTGCCCGGATCGTTTAAGGATCTCAGAGACGTCGACCGGCTCAGCAACAGCGTCGTAATACTCACGGATGCTCGTTGACAGATCAGGCATCAGCCGTCACCCCCAAAGCCGCTCGAAGCTTGCGCAAACCTCGGCCGAGATGAGTCCTCACCGTCGCCTCCGAAACCGACATGACCTCCGCTGCCTCACCGTGGGTCCATCCGTAGCCGTCAACAAGCACGACCGCCATCCGCTGCTTCCGACTCAACCGACCCAATGCGGCGGGGAGACCGGGCTCAACCCAGGGCTCAGTACCAGACGCGGGTACAGGGTCGGGGCGCGGCCGGAGCCGGGGCCGGCTCTTGCTCTGACCAACCCGGTACAGGTAGCCGACCGGCTCGTCCATTCCACTCACCCGATCCCAGTGTTCCCAGCCATACGCCAACGCCTCCGCCGTTGCATCTCGACCGCGTTCGGGGCCATACGCCGACATCAACGCGATACGGAGCCTCGGCTCGTAGAGCTTCACGAAATCGGTGAACTCATCCTCAACCGATCCAACCACAGCGTGGCTCCCGTCCAGTCTGCGCTGTCACCACGTACAACCCCCGAGAACACAAGAACCGTGACATCAAACCTACACAACCCAAACAACGCCTCGCCCAGGACCGCCGAATTGCTCGAACCGCACGGTCGATAGGCTTCTCCCGTGCCGGAACGCCTCTTCACCCGCCCGTTCGTCTTCGTGTGGCTCGCGAACTTCGCGAGCGGCATGACGTGGGCGTTGTTCCTGCACTTCTCGGGCTACCTGTCCGACCTCGGCGCCAGCGACACCGAGATCGGGTTGATCTATGCGGCGACCGCTGTGGCCTCGGTGGCGATGCGTCCGCTGCTCGGAACGGTCATGGACCGATACGGCCGCAGGCCGGTGATCCTGTTCGGGAACGTCCTGAACATCGCGTTCGTGCTCCTCTACCTCACGGTGACGGTCCTCGGACCTTGGGTGTATGCCGTGCGGATCGGCCACGGGGTCGCTGAAGCGATGTTGTTCAGCGCCCTGTTCACCTACGGCACCGACGTCGTGCCCAAGAAGCGCAGGACCGAGGGCATCGCCCTCTTCGGCGTGTCGGGGTTGCTCCCGATCGCCGTCGCGGGGATCTTGGGCGACTTCGTTCTGTCAATTGCAGGATTCCGCGAGCTGTTCCTGACGGCTGCCGGATTCGCCATCGCGACGCTGCTGCTCTCATTGCCGCTGCCTGAGCGCCGCCCCGAACTCGAGCCGGGCGAGGTGCCCGGGGGGTTCTGGAGCATCGTCACACAACGGAACCTGTTGCCAATCTGGTGGATGCTTGGCGCGTTCTCGGTCGTCCTCACCGCCTACTTCGTCTTCATCCGACGCTACGTCGACGACACCGGGTTCGGAAGTGTCGGATTGTTCTTCACCACATATGTGATCGTCGCCATCCTCGAAAGGCTGTTCTTCGGCTGGCTCCCCGACCGTGTCGGCCGCAAGCTCGTGCTGTACGCGTCGATGGTCTCGCTCGTCATTGGGTTCTTCGTGCTGGCCGGCACCGGCTCGTGGGTCGGAGTGGCCATCGCCGGTGCACTGTGCGGCGCAGGCCACGGATTCGCGTTCCCGATCCTCACGGCAATGGTTGTGGATCGCGCTCCCGACAGCGATCGTGGCTCGGCCATGTCGTTCTTCACTGCCCTACTCGACATCGGGACGCTCATCGGCGGTCCGCTCTTCGGCGCCATCATCGATACCTCGGGATGGGGCCCGATGTTCATGGTCGCCGGTGTGGGCCTCGGTGCCGCAACGGTCATCTTTGCGCGCTGGGACCGGCGGACCACCAGCGGGACTGAGAGCGAAGCCGCTACTGCCGATCGGGCGTGAAGCCGATCATCGGGATCTGCTCCATCATCGCAACCCATGACTCCTGGGTCTCGTCGTGGGACACACCCATTATCTCCTCGAGCCGTGCCGCCGTCTTCGGATGCTCACGCTCGTAGATCTTCATGACCTCAACGGCCTCTTCGGTCGGGAGGAACCGCTGGGCTGTCGGATATCGGCTGCTCCCGATCCAGATAGCGACGGCGGGGTTGGCCTGGGTGTTGCGATACCAGTCGGCCTTCACGCCGCTGCCCGAGGTCACGACGTACTCGTCGGTCTCGGGGTTGTGATAGGCGACCTCGAGCGGTGTCTGATAGACGTTCCCGGACTTGCGTCCCGTGTGTTCGAGCAGAAGGAACCGCTGGCCGAACACGAACCCGAGCTTCGCCCGGAAGAGCCACTTCGGCGACTGCAAGAACCACTTGTAGACGCCGGACGGCTTCTTGCGGCCGGTTGATCCACTCTCGGTTGTCATCGCTCAGCCCTCCTCGTGGGGGAGGTCGTCGGCGTACGCCTCCGTCGGCGGGCACGAGCAGACAAGGTGGCGGTCACCGAACGCATTGTCGATCCGGCCCACCGGCGGCCAGTACTTGTCCTGTCTCAGGTGCTCGGCCGGATACGCCGCCGTTGCCCTCGCATAGGGACGATTCCATTCGTCCGTCATGAGGTCCTCGGCCGGGTGGGGCGAGCGCCGCAGCACACTCTCCTCCACGTCGACGTCCCCCGCGGCGACGGCCTCGATCTCGGCCCTGATCGAGATCATCGCATCACAGAATCGGTCGAGTTCCTCCTTCGACTCCGACTCGGTCGGTTCGATCATCAGCGTCCCGGCGACCGGGAACGACATCGTCGGTGCGTGAAAGCCGTAGTCGATGAGTCGTTTGGCGATGTCCTCGTTCGTCACGCCCGTGTTGTGCTGGATATCGCGGATGTCGATGATGCACTCGTGGGCGACAAACCCATCGTTGCCCGTGTAGAGCACCGGGTAGTAGGGGGCGAGGCGAGCCGCGATGTAGTTGGCGTTCAGGATCGCGATCTCTGTGGCCAGTCGCAGTCCGGCGGGGCCCATGAGAGCGATGTACGCCCACGAGATCGACAACACACCGGCCGACCCCCACGGCGCAGACGCAACGGCGCCGATGCCGTCCTCGTGGCCCGGCATGTCTGGGACGAGCGGGTGGCCGGGGAGGAACGGGGCAAGGTGCGCCCGCACCGCAATCGGTCCGACGCCGGGACCGCCGCCGCCGTGTGGGATGGCGAAGGTCTTGTGCAGGTTCAGGTGCGAGACGTCGCTCCCGAACGAGCCCGGCTCGGCGATCCCGACCATGGCGTTGAGGTTCGCTCCATCGAGATACACCTGGCCGCCGTACTCGTGAACCACGTCGCACACCTCGACGATCGAGTCTTCGAACACCCCATGCGTGGACGGATACGTGACCATGATCGCCGCGAGTAAATCTGCGTGCTGCTCCGCCTTGGTGCGCAGATCGGCCAGGTCGATGTTGCCGTCATCATCGGTCTTCAGCACCACGACTCGCATGCCGGCCATCGAGGCCGATGCAGGATTCGTTCCGTGGGCCGACGCAGGAATCAGGCAAATGTCCCGATGGCCCTCACCCCTTGACTCGTGATAGGCCCGGATTGCCAGCAGCCCCGTGAACTCACCTTGCGCCCCCGAGTTGGGCTGGACCGACACGGCGTCGTAGCCGGTGAGGTCGGCGAGCCAGCGCTCCATATCGGCGATGAGAAGGAGGTAGCCCTCGACCTGGTCCAGGGGAGCAAACGGATGAATATCGGCGAACTCTGGCCACGTCACGGCAGCCAACTCCGCGGCAGCGTTGAGCTTCATCGTGCATGATCCGAGCGGAATCATCGACCGGTCAAGAGCGATGTCCCGACTCTGGAGACGCCGGACGTAGCGCATCATCTCGGTCTCGGATCGATGCACGTGAAAGACCTCATGCGTCATGAACGCCGACGTTCGCGCCAACTCGGGAGGGATCCCGGAGCCGGCGTCTTCAATGAGGGCCTCGGTGTTGGCATCGATGTCGAAGATCTCGAACAACGCTTCGACGTAGGCCGGTGTTGTGGCCTCGTCCAGTGTCACCCCGACCGTCGCGGCGTCAACCGGGCGGAGGTTGATCCTGCGCTCGCGTGCCTTCGCCAGCGTCTCCTCAGCAATCGCCACGCGGAGGGTGAGCGTGTCGAACCAGGTGTCGTTCAGCACCTCCACGCCACCGTCGCTCAGCCCCCGGGCCAGTGCGCTGGTGAGTCGATGGACCCGGGTTGCGATCCGTTCGAGGCCGTCGGGACCGTGATACACGCCGTAGAAGCCGGCCATGACCGCGAGGAGAACCTGGGCCGTGCAGATGTTCGACGTCGCCTTTTCGCGCCGGATATGCTGCTCGCGAGTCTGAAGGGCAAGGCGCAGCCCGACTCGACCCTCGGTGTCTTGTGACACACCGACCATGCGGCCCGGCAGTTGCCGCTTGTGGTCGTCTCGCGTCGCCAGGAACGACGCGTGTGGCCCACCGAACATCATCGGCACACCAAACCGTTGGGAGCTCCCGACGACGGCATCCGCACCGATATCGCCCGGCGGCGTCAGCAGCGTCAGAGCGAGCAGATCGACGGCGAAGGCCACCAGCGCGCCGGCTTCGTGGATCCGTTCGACCGCAGCCGCATGGTCCCTGACAACACCCGAAGTGCCCGGGTACTGGATCAGAACACCGAACACGCCATCGGGAAGATCGGCGTGGGGATCACCGACGACGACCTCGAGGCCGAGCGGCAGTGCCCGCGTCTTGATGACCTCGATCGTCTGCGGGTGGGTCTCCCCATCGATGAAGAACACCGGACCCGAACCACGGTTCGCCCGCTTGAACATCGCCATCGCTTCAGCCGCCGCTGTGCCCTCGTCGAGCAGCGACGAGTTCGACAGGTCCATCCCGGTCAGGTCCGACACCATCGTCTGAAAGTTGAGCAGCGCCTCGAGACGCCCCTGGGAGATCTCGGGCTGATACGGGGTGTACGCCGTGTACCAGCCCGGGTTCTCGAGAACGTTGCGTTGGATGACCTGCGGGACGATCGTGTCCGTGTAGCCCATGCCGATCAGCGAGGTATACCGCTCATTGCGGTCGGCGAGCATCCTGAGCCTCGCGATGACCTCCCGCTCGGGCATCGGCCCGGGGACGTCGTGTTCTCGGTCGATCCTGATCGCCGGAGGCACAGCACGGTCGATGAGGTCTTCGATCGAGGTCGCACCAACAACGTCGAGCATCTCGGGAAGGTCGGCGATCGACGGGCCGATGTGACGCGACCAGAAGTCGTCGGTTGGCTCTAGCTCCCGAAACGGTGTGTCGGTCATCGGCTGCTCCTCGATCGGCGCGCGGTCGGGCCTGCGCCCCGTCTGTCGCACGACCTGAGAGATTCACCGCCTTGGCGGCTTTCCCCTTCGGTGAGGGCCGTCACCCTGCTCTCCAGAGGTGCCTCGCCCCACGGTCCGTGTGCCTGCAAGTTTCCCGGGGTGGTTGCTCCGTCGGCGCGACCTTCGTCGCTCTCCCGCAGGGGTCGATGGCCCTCGGATCGTACCAGCCGGGGCCGTACTGCGAGATGCCCCTGGTCACCGCGAACTTCCTGCGCGACACTGGGAGAGAAGGAGGTGTCGAATGGTCTCTCACATCCTGGTGGCGGTCGACGGATCCACCCACGGCGACCAGGCCCTGGCATTCGCCTCGGATCTTGCCGTCAAGTACGGGGCCGACATGACGGTTCTCAACGTTGTGTCGTATGCGTCGACGGTTCCGCTGGCACTCGGTGCATATGCCGAGCTCGAGGGCCTCTATGCAGAGTCTCGTTCGGTCCTTCAGGAGGCCGGTGACAAGATCGTCGCGAACGCGGCCGAGCAGGCCAGCCGTCTCGGTGTTGAGAACGTCACGCCTGTCGTTGAGCTCGGGTCGCCTGCCCAGGCGATCTGCGACACGGCCGATGCCATCGGAGCCGACGTCATCGTCATGGGCCGGCGAGGCCTCAGCGATTTCACCGGGTTCTTCCTCGGGAGTATCTCGCACAAGGTCGCCCATTCTGCTGATTGCACCGTTATCACCGTCAAGTGAGGAGCCCCTATGAGTCCGCTCGCTGAGACCATTGTCTGTGTCGAGTGCGGAGGAACGGCCCACCTGCTGACGGGATTCCCGCCGGACGACCCGCCGATGGCCGGCGACATCGTCCCCTACCGGTGCGCAGACTGCATGGACCGTTTCGATATCGTCGTCGATGAAGCTGATCTCGAGGACGAGAATCTCGACTTCATCTAGGAGCCGTTCACCAGCTCGTGCGCCTCGGGCGCCTCGTGCGGCGGATGTGGGTCGTGGGGGAGGTCGAGACGCCCGATCCTGAACATGGCATACGGACCCGGGTACAGCAGGTTCGAGACCCGTGACGTGTAGATGTCGGCATACCGTTCGACTTGTCGAGCCAGCAGGCTCTTGTCGGCGCCGGCCCGCATCATGAGGCCCCACGCGGGGCTGCGGAGGTGCCCGGCTTCAATCGCGAGCGGCGCGATCTCGTCGTCGAGAGCAAGCAGTTCATCCCTCGTCGCTGTGATCGACGTCGCAACATCCGGCACATCGGTCATCGGCGCTGCGTGCCCGCTTCGAGATCGCAGGGCAGCCAGGCGCAGCGCGCTGAGGCGTGCTTCGAGCTGTTCCTTCTGCTCCATCAACTCTCCGAGCAGGCGCTGGCTCGGGAGGAAACCCTGGAGCGCCCGAATCTCCGACTCGAGCTCCTGAAGGATCAGAGCGGTCCTCCAACGGAGGAGCGCCTTCGAGAAGTGGACATCGCCGTAGAGGTGATCGCCGACGTAGAGGATCTGGTCTCCGGACAGCCCGAGGAACTCCTCCACGAGACGGGCATTACCCCCGTAGAAGATGCCGCCCTTTTCGATCGAGCCGAAGTGCGGTTCGAGCAGCCCTCGATCTTCATCGACCACCTTGTACAGGGAATTCGAGGAGGTGAAGAAGTCCGGCTTCGCTGCCGAGACGATCACCGTTCCGAAGAGATCCCGCCAGGTCTGACCGGCCGGCAAGTAGCGGTCGAAGGTGTAGGTCATCATCGCGCTCGCAAACGACCACTCCGAGTTGGTAATCAACATCAGCCGTTTGCCGGCGTGCTGCTGGTCCAGGAGGCTTGCCACGATGTCACCGTCGAGTGAGATGAATCGCTCCGGATCGGCGAGCACGTCCGCCTTCAACAATCCGTCACGGTGGGATCCGTCGACGGCTGCACGCACCGCATCGAACAGCTCGTTGTAGCCAACACCACTCGGGAGCTTCCCGGCATCGAGGAGGTCAGCGCCCTGGGCAAAGAGACTCGCTTCGGAGAGCGAGAACAGGGTATTCAGGAAGACATACCGGTCATCGCTCAGGTCAACGAGCGTCCCCGAGTAGGTTCGGCGGAGTTCCTGGTAGTCGAGGAACCGGGTCCCGTGCATGGCGCGGATTACCCAACCGAACCGGGTTGCTTTCAGGAGATTCCCCTTATCCAAGTCCATCACCAGCCCGCGGCTCACAATCGACGCATCGAATTCGAGGTGCTCAACCGGCCATCCGAGCGCGGCGAGTCGCTCGCGGGCATGCGCGAAAGCGCGTTCCTCCCACGCCTCGGCGTGGTACTGCGTGAGGGTGTAGTCCATGTCGTACCCGATCGCCTTGATCGAGCGCATGTTCAACGTGCGATTCGTGAACACCCGACGCTCAGGCGACGGATCAGGAATGAAGATCGGGTCAGTGGGCATGGGAGAGAGTCTACGGATGGCAGCGCCGGTCACGGACGAACGATGGGCCCCCGAAAGGGCCCACCTCCGATTGCGCAATCCTGCGCCGGTAGCTGCTACACGTCGATGTCGATCCATACGAGCCGGTGATCCGAGCTCGGGAACGGGAACGTACCGACCAGCGGGAACAGCGGATCGGACTCCTCGGGCCAGAACACGCCGGACGCCGCGATCGTCATGTTGTTCCGGGGCAGCACGTAGTCAGCGCGCAGATTCCCGGGAGTGAAGTCGCTGAAGTCCGCCGTGTCGAACGCCGGATTGCCGAGGTGGTCGTCATTGATCCCGCCCTGGAGAGCAGCCTGTTCCGGTCCGCCGAGACTCGACGGTGTCATCGAATCGTTGACGTTCGGATGGTCGAGCAGCAGTTGGGCCGCACCGGGGTAGCTATCTCCGTCGAACGGATCCGAGTTCAGATCACCCGCGATCACGAACTTGGCCTGACCGTTGAGTCCACCCGTCGTGCCCGCGTCGTCGTAGATGTACCGGGCCGCCTTGCCGCCCGACACGTAGTCCGCCCAGAAGCGGATCTCGTCGTAGTTGCGTTTGCCGTTGCGATCCTCGTCACCGTCGAACACCGGGGGTGTCGGGTGGCTCACGAGGAAGTGCACGGTTGTGCCATCGACGTGGATCGGAACATCAACGTGGTTCTTCGACGAGAGCCGGACGACGTCCAGCTCTTCGTCGGTGAACCACGGGGTCCCGTCGTCCGGATCCACGGGCAGCAACGCACCGGGCATGTCCTTCCAGAGGAAGTTCTGGAACGTCCGAACGTTGGCCTCGTCGATGGGATACATTGAGTAGACGACGAAGGCGTACTGACCCTCGAAGAAGCCAAAGCCGAACGCATCGTTCGGTCCCCCGACGGATCCGCTGTTGTCGAGATCGAATCCGGAGGGAACCCCGGTGTTCGACGGCGCCACATAGCGGTAGGGGTAGACGATCGGGTCTGCACCATTTTGTGGCATCGACAGATAGTTGTCCTGGAACAACTCAGCCGCCACTCCTCCGACGTCGTAGTCGAACTCGTTGATCAGCACCACGTCCGGCCGGTTGCGCTGAATGATTTCAGCGATCGTTGCCGGCTGGGCACTGCCCGGCGCAGACAGCTCCGCGACGAGGTCTCCGGCATTGAAGCGGTTCAGCGACGCGTTGAACGTAGCGAACCGCGCCGTCGCGTCTTCGAGAGCCTTCTGTGCGTATCGCCATGCCGACTTGTAGTGGTCGATCGCCTTGTCCGGCTCGCCCCGCGCCACGTCGTCCAGCGCGGCCGTCATCTGCTGCTCGGCCTTCTCGATGTAGCGCGCATCGCCTCCGGCAGCAACGGCATCGGCAATCGCCGTGGCTGCGAGCGTCTGATCGGCGTCAACCAGCACATCGATGACGGCCTGGGCATCGGTCTCGGCCGGGCCGTCGACGTGCATGAGGTCCTTGACGGCCTTCTTCTCC
>Ga0316190_10000837_pt1 | contig 21855 bp, 14 predicted proteins | sample Eddworburrow2_MG_FD_204929 | JGI IMG/M metagenome (GOLD analysis project Ga0316190, IMG submission 204929) | Coastal sediment microbial communities from Maine, United States - Eddy worm burrow 2 | ecosystem: Environmental > Aquatic > Marine > Coastal > Sediment | place: USA: Maine | collected... | reverse complement strand
ATAAATAATAAAATTATCACATAACATATTTTCCTAAGAATCATAGAATAAGATTTTGAAATACTTTTTAAACTTAATCATTAACATGAATTAAAACAATTTACAGGCAAGCCTTTATTTTGAGGATTAATTTGAAAGAAAAACAAGTCTGAATGTGTTAAAATTATTGATCAAAATTAGTATCTTTATAGTTACGACCAAATTTTAAGAGACAATCAAAACTTATGTTTTCAAAATAAGCTCTTTACATAATACAAGCACCAAATGTTTTTACCGGAAGATCTTCTTAACGCCAAAAAGAGAAAAGACCTAATTGCCATAGCCAATCAAAAGGACCTGGACATTTCCAAGGTACTTAATTCACTTCGGTATGAAGAAGAACTTAAACTTTTACAGATAGAATTGGTAAACTTACAGCGGTGGGTAATTAAAAAAAAACTAAGAGTCGCCATAATTTTTGAAGGCAGGGACGCAGCAGGTAAAGGAGGGGCTATTAAACGTTTTACCGAACATCTTAATCCAAGATCAATGAGAGTTGTTGCGCTTTCTAAACCCTCCGACGTTGAAGGCGGACAATGGTATTTTAGGAGATATATTAAGGAACTTCCAAATCCCGGAGAAATTGTTTTTTTTGACAGAAGTTGGTATAACAGAGCAGTGGTTGAACCCGTAATGGGTTTTTGTGATAAGCATGATTATAAACAATTTATGGTTCAGGTTCCCGGGTTTGAACATATGCTCTATGAAGATGGTATTCAGCTTATAAAATTTTGGTTTTCTATTTCTAAAAAAGAACAAAAGAAGCGAATAGAAAGCCGGTTATTAAATCCGTTAAAAAAATGGAAATTTAGTCCGGTAGATAAAAAGGGCCAGGCCTTATGGGATAAATACAGTTATTACAAAGAACAAATGTTTTCCAAAACACACACCACTTTCAGTCCATGGATAATTGTAAAAGCCAATAACAAAAAGACTGCCCGTCTTGAGAGTATTCGTTATGTGCTTTCCAGGTTTGATTATACGAGAAAAACAAAACACAAAACAAGCATATTACCAGATCCTAATGTAGTTCTCAGGTATTACAGGCATATTGAACAAATTGATATATAAAAGATGACTACAAAGGATACGAAACAAATTCAGCTTAGTGAAGATGAAATTTCATTGCTGAACTCTTCATTGGGATTGAAAAGTCTGTTCTCTGATAAAAAGATTAATGTTGAAAAGGCCTTGCGTTCGGCAAAGCACGAAATGAAAATTAAAGAGCTTCAGACAGAACTCATAAAACTTCAAAATTGGGTAATAGCAAAAAATAAGAAAATAGTTGTAATTTTTGAAGGCCGCGATGCAGCCGGCAAAGGCGGGGCCATAAGAAGAATCACAGCATATATTAATCCCAGGCAATACAAGATTGTTGCTTTACCCAAACCAACTGTTGAAGAAAGAGGGCAATGGTATTTTCAGCGCTATGTAAATAAGCTTCCAAAACCAGGTGAAATGGTCTTTTTTGACCGAAGTTGGTATAATCGGGCTGTTGTTGAACCCGTTAACGGTTTTTGCACAAAACAACAGTATCAGAATTTTATGAAACATGTGAATAGTTTTGAAAGAATGATTATGGATTCTGATACATATTTAATAAAATTCTATTTTTCCATTACGAAGGAGGAACAAGCTTTTCGGTTTAAGGAAATTACATCTAATCCGTTAAAAAAATGGAAAATGACCGCCGTTGACCGAAAAGCCCAGGAGCTGTGGGACGAATACACCGAGTTCAAGTTAAAAATGTTTGAACACACAGATTTAAAACAATCTCCCTGGATAATTATAAACGCCGATAGAAAAACCGATGCGAGAATTAAAGCCTTGAGTTATATAATAGATACTATCCCCTATGAAATCGTTGAGGAGGAGGAGGATTAATTAGAATATTCCAGATTATCGTATATTTACTCAAGGATTATGATGGTAAAACTAGTTTCCATAACAGCTTCTTTCCTTATTCTGATACAAAGTTTCAACATTTGTATCAGTGATCTTGTTGATCTTAGTGAATTAATAGAGCATGCCAAATTTCATTCTGAGAAATATGGAGATAACTTGTTTGTCTTTATTTCCAAGCATTATGGAGAGCTTGAAGCGGACCATTCTAAAAAACATCAGGAAGAAAAACAAGAACACGAAGAATTGCCATTTCAGCATCAACCTCATATGACCTTGCTTTCCGCTTTTATGATGAAGGATTTGCAAGCATATCATATTAAACCCGTTGACGATTTGGTAACTTCAGCTACAGATTTCTTTTATCAGGCTTCATATTCTAATTGCGAGAAAGAAGCCCCTTTCCAACCCCCCCGCGCGGTATAATTCATCTTGGTTTATTTTTTTCGCAGGCATAATTTTCATTACCAATTATGCATGATTATCAATCATTATTCCATGGATTATGTTATCACGTATTATAGAATTCAGTATTAAGAAGAAGTTTATTGTCCTCTTATTCACCCTAATTTTAATCGGATTTGGGCTGTATTCCCTAACCCAGATATCTATTGGTGCCGTTCCGGATGTTACTAATAATCAGGTTCAGGTAATTACCACTTCGAGAAGTCTGTCTACCCAGGATATGGAGCAGTTTATTACCTATCCTGTTGAGCTTGAAATGGCGAATTTACCCGGTGTCCTGGAAATCAGGTCAATTTCTAAATTTGGGTTATCAGTTGTGACCATTGTCTTTGAAGATAAAATGGGAACATATCTGCCCCGTCAGTTAATTGCCGAAAAGATTAAATCAGCCTCAGAGAAAATCCCTGAAGGTTTCGGTAGCCCGGAAATGGGGCCAATTACTACGGGACTAGGAGAAATCTATCAGTATATCCTTGATGTAAAACCGGGATATAAAGGAAAATATTCGACTGCAGACTTAAGAACTATTCAGGATTGGGTGGTAAAAAGACAACTCTCGGGTATTTCCGGGGTTGTTGAAGTTAATACCTGGGGAGGCTTTTTAAAACAATATGAAGTTGCAATTAGTACGGAAAAACTAAACGCGATGAAAATCACCGCAAAAGAGGTCATAAATGCCCTGGAATTGAACAATAGTGTTACAGGTGGTGGTTATATCGAAAAAGTAAATCAGGCCTATTTTATTCGGGGCGAAGGCTTAGCCGCTTCTTTGGAAGACATTGAAAACATTGTAGTAAAAAATGAGAATTCAGTCCCAATCTATATAAAAGATGTGGCTAAAGTTGGTTTCGGAAGTGCCACACGTTTTGGAGCTATCACAGCCAATGGGGAGGGTGAAAAGGTTTTGGGGCAGGTAATGATGCTTAAAGATGCAAACTCCAAACAGGTAATTGATGCGGTTAAAGAACGAGTTTCTTCAATCTCAAAAACATTACCTGAAGGGGTGCAAATCAACGCCTTCCTGGATAGAAGTGAGCTTATAAATAAAACAACATTTACGGTGACTGAAAATTTGATTTTTGGCTGTCTGATCGTAATTTTTGTTGTGGTCCTGCTATTGGGCAATTTACGTTCAGGTTTAGTGGTGGCCTCCGTAATTCCGCTCAGTTTACTTTTTGCTATTTTTATGATGTACCTTTTTAATGTAGACGCAAATTTGATGAGCTTAGGCGCCATCGACTTTGGAATAATTATAGATGGGGCAGTAATTATAGTCGAATTCATTGCATTTCAAATCACCGGAAAACGCGATGAGATGAGTAAATTATCTCGTTCTGAAAAATTAAAATTCACAGATAAAATAACTTACCAAGGGGCGTCTAAGATGATGAGCTCCGCAATTTTTGGTCAGTTTATCATCCTGATCGTTTTTATACCTATTCTTTCTCTCAGCGGAGTTGAAGGTAAAATGTTTCGGCCAATGGCGTTAGCTTTTAGTTTCGCCCTTATTGGTGCAATGATCTTATGTTTTACCTATGTTCCGGTAGTATCATCATTGTTCCTGAAACCTTCAGATCCTTCTAAAAAGAACATTTCATTTTATATAATGCAATGGCTCAATGACTCTTTTGCCCCTACAATCCACTGGGCCTTTAAAAGAAAAAAAATAGTGTTAGGTCTTGCAGTAATGGTTTTATTACTGACAATACCCTTTTTTGTTTCTCTGGGAGGTGAATTTGTTCCCACATTGGATGAAGGTGATTTTGTAATACAACCTGTTTTAAAAACCGGGACATCACTCAGTAAAACAGTAGAAACGACAACCAAGATTGAGCAAATTTTACTAAATAACTTTCCAGAAGTTAAGCAGGTAGTTACTCGGATTGGTGCAGCAGAAGTTCCTACAGACCCAATGTCTATGGAAGAAAGTGATGTCATTATAATTTTAAATTCAAAAAAAGAATGGGTATCGGCTAACTCTAAGGATGAACTGGCCAATAAATTCAAAGAGGCACTTTCAATACTACCCGGCATAGAAGTAGAATTTACTCAGCCCATTGAGATGAGGTTTAATGAATTAATAACAGGTGTTAAGGCAGATATTGCCATAAAAATCTTTGGTGAAGATTTGGAAATTCTCAGCAAAATAGGCAATCAAATAAAATCGTTAATTGAAAATGTGAACGGGGCTGCTGATATAACTGTCGAAAAAATTGTTGGCCTTCCTCAAATGAACGTCAGGTACAAACGTGAAAAAATTGCACGTTATGGCTTGAATATCAAGGAACTGAATGATATGATTGCCATGGGATTTGCCGGGAAAAAAGTGGGTAGTGTTTACGAAGGCGAAAAGCGGTTTGATTTAGTAGTTCGCCTCACAAACGATAACAGACAGGATATTGACAATCTTAAGAATTTATTTGTTGATCTCCCTTCCAATGGTAAGATTCCCCTGAGTGAGCTTGCTGATATCTCCTATCAAAAAGGAGCTGCCAAAATATCACGGGATGACACCAAAAGGAGAATCGTGGTAGGTATTAATGTCCGTAACCGCGATTTACAGTCGGTGGTAGATGATGTCCAAAACTTAATAAATGACCACATAACGCTACCTGCCGGATATTCCATAAGTTATGGCGGGCAATTTGAAAATCTGCAAAGCGCGAAATCAAGATTAATGGTGGCGGTACCTATTGCTCTGGCATTAATTTTTGTCTTGCTTTATCTGGCTTTTAAATCCATTAAAGAAACCTTAATAATTTTTACGGCAATTCCCCTGGCATCTGTTGGAGGAGTATTGCTATTATGGTTAAGAGACCTTCCCTTTAGTATTTCTGCCGGAGTAGGTTTTATTGCCCTTTTTGGTATTGCTGTTCTCAATGGTATTGTATTAATAGAACATTTTAAAGAATTAAAAATAGAAAAATTTGAAAGCATGGAAGCGCTAATTATTCAGGGCACAAAAGACCGGTTGAGAGCTGTATTACTAACTGCATCTGCAGCCGCATTAGGGTTTTTACCAATGGCAATATCCACAAATGTTGGAGCTGAAGTACAACGTCCTTTAGCAACCGTTGTGATAGGCGGCCTGGTAAGTGCCACCTTTTTGACACTAATTGTGCTCCCGGTATTATATAGCATATTTAATAAACCAGGAAAACTTGAACTAAAAAGAATTCTAAAAAAGAATAATTCTAATGCACTTCTTATCGCAGCTATTCTTTTTACACCTGTTTTAAGTGCACAGGAAAGTGGTTTAACCCTAAACGGATTAATGGAAATTGCATTGGAAAACAACGCAGGCCTCAAAGCAGAGTCATTAAAGGTTGACAAGTCTGATGCCATGATATCCAGTGCTTTCAGCTTTGACAAGACCCGGGTTTATTACGAATATGACCAAAATAACCTTGCCATCAATGGTGAACCCATAAACGTTTTTGGGGTACAGCAGGATTTTCTTTTCCCAACAGTTTATTTCTCGAAAAAGAAAGTAAATAAGGCCGGTTATAATTTAGAAGCCAGTGCGTATGAAATCCAAAAGAAAAGATTGAAAAAGGAGGTCACAGCCAGATTTTATAACTATCAATATGCAAAAGCGAAGGAATTTATTTATAAACAAATAGATAGTCTGTTTAGAGATTTTGCGACCATCGCTGAACGACGTTTTGAACTTGGAGAAACCAATTACCTGGAAAAAATAACCACTCAGTCCAGACAAAAACAGATCCAAATTAAATTAGATGAAGCCGAACAAGACGTTGTCCTGGCCTATGTAAATTTAATTAAAATGGTACAGGTAGAGGACAGCATTAGCATTAGAATGGCCGCACAAAAGAAGGTTGAATTGAATCCTATGGCCTTGGAAAACAGTATAGAATTAGAATATTATTCTAATAGAGTAAATCTTTTTGACAATGAACGTAAATATGAAAAACAACTTTTATTACCCGATCTGAGTTTGAGCTATTTTCTGGGATCGAACAGCAATCTGAATCAAAATTTATATGGCTATTATCTGGGTCTTAAAATCCCATTGTTGTTTTTTGGTCAATCTTCTAAAATTAAGGCATCCTCCATTGCCCGTGATATTGCAGTTGAACAATCAAAGGAGTATGAAGTTCAATTAAATGTTGAATATATGGCCCTTAACGCCGAATTAATTAAGCAGGAAAAGGCCCTAAAATATTATGAAGATGAGGGCACAGCTATATCTGATGAAATTTTAAAAATGGCTACCCTGAGTTTCAAAAACGGTGAAATCAATTATTTCCAGTATATCCTTAGTCTTGAAAATGCCTATGAGATTAAACTGGATTACTTAAATAGCCTTAATGATTACAATCAAACCGTTATTGCCATTAACTATCTAACTTATTAAAAACTAAGTCATGAAACGTATTTTATATTATTTCATTCAATTCATATTTGTAATCAGTATTTTGAACTGTAAAAATGTAGAACCTGTACATAGAACAGACGTTCAGGAGGATCTAAATCCTGAAGATACCGTTATTGAACTTTCTAATGAGCAATTCGAAGAAAACGCCATGACAATAGGTAGTCTGGAAGAAAAATCTTTTCCTGAATTGGTTCAGGCCAATGGATTAATTGATGTGCCTCCTGCAAACAGAGCAGTAGTGAGTGCAACTATGGGTGGTTATATTAAAAATACGCATTTATTAATCGGAGATCGAGTAACCAAAGGGCAAGCATTGGTAACTATTGAAAATCCGGATTTTGTGGCCTTACAACAAGAATATTTAGAGATAAAGGAACAATTGACCTATTTGAAATCTGAATATGAGCGCCAACAAATATTGATTAAAGAAAACATTTCATCACAAAAAAGTTTTTTAAAAGCTGAAAGCGACTATAAAAAAGCAGAAGCCACTTACAAGGGGCTTCGAAAACAATTAGATCTGCTCAAAATTTCCCCTTCAGATGTTGAAAAGGGTATTATAAGTACTACCTCCACATTAAATGCCCCCATTAGTGGCAGCATTACGCAGGTTAATGTATCTCTGGGGATGTATGTTTCGCCTGCAACACCTATCATTGAAATTGTAGATAATGACCATATCCATTTAGAATTGTCTGTTTTTGAAAAGGATATAATGAGGCTTCATAAAGGGCAGGAAATTACCTTTGAAATACCGGAAGCATCATCCGAAGTATATACCGCAGAGGTCTATTTAATAAGCACATCCATAGAAGAAAACAGAACGGTAAAAGTACATGGTCATCTTAAAGATCTTGAAAAGCATAATTTTCTGACAGGAATGTTCGTCCACGCAACTATAATTATTTCAGATAATGTGACCATGAGTATTCCTTCGGAGGCAATTGTATCGAGTGAGGGCACATCATACCTACTATTACTGGAATCCAAAAAAGAGGAAGTGTATAATTTCAAACCGGTAAAAGTGGAAGTAAGTGCAGTATATAATGGTTACACCTCCATAAAGAATGCGAATGACTTTCCTGCCGATTCAAAGTTTTTAACGAAGGGTGCTTTTACCTTAATGGGCGAATGATGAAAAGCATGGAAAAAATTATAGCAGAATAAATTAACTTAATCCCACATCTAAGGCCATCATAATAATAAAACCTCCAATAAAGCCCATTGTGGCAATATCAGTGAATTTATCCTGTTGCGTCTCAGGGATTACCTCTTCCACAACCACAAAAATCATCGCTCCCGCCGCAAAAGATAAGGCATAAGGCAGAATAGGCTGGAAAGTAAGTACTGCCCATGCACCCAAAACTGCAGCTATGGGCTCTACCATGGCAGATGCTTGTCCGTAGGTAAAACTTTTAAGTCGGCTCAACCCTTGCCTTCTTAATGGCATGGCCACTGCAAAACCTTCAGGAAAGTTTTGTAGGCCTATCCCAAGTGCCAAAGCTACTGCTCCACCTATATTGGCTCCTTCAAAACCAGCGGCAACTCCTCCAAAGAGTACCCCAACTGCAAGACCTTCTGGTATATTATGCAAGGTTATAGCCAGAGTAAGCAGTGTTGTTCTGTGCCAGGGTGTTTTTATTCCTTCACTTTCTTTAAAATTAATATGTATATGCGGCAAAACCTTGTCCAGTCCATAAATGAAAACAGCACCAAGCAAAAATCCCACCGCCGCCGGTATAACTTTAACAAAACCTTCCCCCGGGCTCATTTCTATTCCCGGAGCAAGAAGACTCCAAAAACTTGCAGCTACCATTACGCCACCGGTAAAGCCCAGCATACCATCAAGTACGGCCCTGTTCATAGTCTTAAAAAAAAAGACCAGACCGGCACCTAATGCTGTAAGACCCCACGTAAAAAGGGTCGCATAAAAGGCAGCCAAAATAGGATTGATTGATTCAAAATAACTAATGACATTCTCCATCATAACTTGATCATTTTAACGTATAAGTTAGAAGCGATTTGCTGTGAAAGATTTAATTCTCTTTGGTCAATATGAATTCGCAATGAATTATCAAACTCTTCTTTTTCAACAATCTTCATTTTATTTCCAAGAGCTATATTGTTTTTATCAAGGAACCTTAAGAATACGGCCGATGAATCTTTTACCCCCACACATATTGCTGAAGAACCTATGGGAATTTGACTTAATAGTTGATTATCACGCTCCATGAACTCGCCATTTTTACCGGGAATTGGATCTCCGTGCGGATCAAACTTTGGAAAATTTAGCAGTTCATCAAGCTTATCAATTAGTTTTTCACTTTCAATATGTTCTAGTTGTTCAGCTATTTCATGTACTTCATCCCAGGTAAAATCTAATTTTTCTACTAAAAAAACCTCCCACAAACGATGTTTTCTTATAATCGATAAGGCCGTCTTAACACCAAGGGGGGTCAGCGATACCCCCTGATACTTTTTGTAATGAACCAGTCCTTTTGCAGATAACTTTTTCATCATGTCCGTCACAGAAGACGGTTTGGTTTCCATCCTTTCGGCCACGGCATTGGTTGAAATAACTTCCTCACTACCCATACCCAGATGGAATATAGCTTTTATATAATTTTCCTCAGAATGGGTCATAAAAAACATTTTAACAAAAATACATTTTTATTTGTAAAAACATATTTTTAGTTATATCTAAATTATATCTTTGACATATGAAATATATTACCGTACATATTTCTTTAAAGATAGTCTTATTCGTGATTGCAAGTATAATGGGGATATCTAATATCTATTCTCAGCAGAATACTATAAAAGGTATTATTATGGAGGGGAAGGTACCGGTACCTTTTGCCAATATATACCTTCAGGGAACAAATCTTGGCACATCTTCAGATAGGAACGGCGAGTTTACCATTAATAACATTTCCGATGGCACCTATAAAATCAAGGCTTCTTCTATGGGATACACCAGTTTCTACCAGCAAGTTGCTTTGGCCGATAATGAGACGCTGATACTTACTATAGTACTTAATAGTTCATCAGAGCAATTGGAGGAAATGGTGGTTACAGGCACTTTAAAACCCGTAAAACGATTGGAAAGTCCGGTCCCTGTGGAAGTATATAAACCCACATTTTTTAAAAAAAACCCTACTTCAAGTATTTTTGAATCCCTTCAAAACATCAATGGTGTAAGGCCCCAGATTAATTGTAATGTCTGCAATACAGGAGATATTCATATTAATGGTCTCGAAGGGCCATACACTCTTGTCTTAATAGACGGTATGCCTATTGTAAGCGGTTTAGGTACTGTGTATGGACTGTCTGGAATCCCAAATTCTTTAATAGAACAAATTGAAATTGTCAAAGGACCAGCTTCCACTTTATATGGGAGTGAAGCTGTTGGAGGACTGATTAATATAATTACAAAAAATGCGCTTAGTGCCCCCACTTTTGCAGCCGACAGCTTTATGAGTGGCTGGGGGGAATATAACCTTGATATTGGCTCTAAAATTGAACTTGGAAATAATTCTAACTTATTGTTAGGTTTAAACTATTTCAAATACGACAACCCAATTGATGACAATGGAGATAATTTCACAGATTTGACCCTTCAGGATCGCATCTCTTTCTTCCAAAAATGGAATTTAAATCGGGAGTACAACCGTATTTTTTCGTTGGCTGGCCGCTTTTTTTATGAAGACAGATGGGGTGGTGAAATGCAATGGACACCTGAATTCAGAGGTGGAGAAGAAATATATGGTGAAAGCATCTACACTAGAAGATGGGAAATACTGGGAAAATATCAATTGCCCGTTAAAGAAAATATACTGCTTTCTGTTTCTTACAATGACCACAGTCAAAATTCTGTATATGGCGCGATACCTTACCTGGCAGATCAGCGTATTGGTTTTGGGCAATTAACCTGGGATAAGGTATTTGCAAAGCATGATCTCCTATTTGGAAGCGCATTAAAATACAATTATTATGATGATAATACCCCTGCAACTTCAGGATTAGCCGGGAATAAGGCAGACATAGTCTGGATCCCCAGCCTTTTTGTTCAGGATGAGGTAAAATTTTCAAAAAAACATTCCTTACTTACAGGTATCCGCTATGATTATGACAAAAGACACGGTTCCATATTTACGCCAAGATTAGCCTATAGGTGGAAATTTACAGACAAAGACATCATCCGATTAAATACAGGTACCGGTTTTCGGGTGGTCAACCTTTTTACTGAGGAACATGCCGCTCTAACCGGCGCCAGGGAGGTAATCATTACTGAAGATCTGAAACCTGAGCGTTCCATTAATGTAAATCTTAATTACCTTAAAAAAATATATAGTAACGATGGGACATTTATTGGTTTGGATGCCTCAGCCTTTTACACCTATTTCAATAATGTAATTCTTCCCGATTATGATACGGATCCCAATTTGATAATCTACAAAAATTTAGATGGTAAATCTGTTTCCAAAGGCATAAGTGCGAACCTGGACATGGCATTTCCTGCCGGACTGAAAATACTTTTAGGAGCTACTTTAATGGATGTAAGCAGTACACAAAACGGCATCACCCAACGGCAAATCTTAACTGAAAGTTTTAGTGGTACCTGGAGCATATCTTATGATTTCAGAGCTCTAAATCTTACTTTTGATTACACAGGTAATCTATATGGGCCAATGCGCCTGCCTCTATTGAGCGAGCTCGATCCCAGACAGGAATATTCTCCCACCTGGAGTATTCAAAATATCCAATTTACATATTCCGGCGTGAAAGATTTTGAATTTTACGGGGGTATAAAAAATTTGTTGGATTGGACTCCTAACAGGGGAAATCCATTTATTATAGCGAGAGCCAATGACCCCTTCGACAAAAATGTTCAATTTGACAATTCAGGAAATGCCATACCAACAGCAGACAACCCATATGGCCTTACTTTTGATCCCACTTATGTATATGGCCCAAATCAGGGAATGAGAGGATTTATAGGATTGCGCTACCGTTTGAATTAAATGACCCGATTTACTTGAGTTGTAATTTGTACTTTTGATCTTTTTCATATTTGTGCAGACAGACTACGACTATATTATTATTGGTGCAGGTGCAGCAGGCTTAATGCTAGCTGATGCCTTTGGAAGCGATCCTTATTTTAAGGATAAAACTGTTCTATTAATCGACAAGGATCCTAAAAAGACCAATGATCGAACCTGGTGCTTTTGGGAAAAGAGTGCAGGTGACTTTGATAAAATTATCAGTAAAAGCTGGAGCCAAATTCAATTTGAAGGGGAAAGTTTTAAAGCAAATCGTGAAATAGCTCCCTATACCTATAAGATGTTACGCGGACTCGATTTTTATAGCGCCTATATGAATCGCATTGAGGCTTATGAAAATATTACATTTTCTCAGGCTCTGTTTACAGGAATGATCGATCATACAGGCCATGTGGAGGTGATTACGGAGAATGGGAATTACCTTGCTCAACAAGTATTTAATAGTGTTTTTGATTATAAGTCACTTTACCAACAAACCAAATATCCAGTTTTACAACAACATTTTATAGGGTGGTTTATTAAATCTGAAAAGCCTGTTTTTAATCCTGAAAAGGCCACTTTTATGGATTTTTCGATCCCACAAAAAGGCAATACTCGCTTTATGTATGTTTTACCTTTTTCAGAAACAGAGGGTTTGGTTGAATATACTTTATTTTCTGCTGATACCTTACCTGAAGAAGAGTATGAAAATGCTATTAAGGACTATATTAAAGAAAAACTTAAGTGCTCTAAATACGAGATAACAGAGAAAGAAAAAGGAAATATTCCTATGACGTGTTATAATTTTTCTGCAAAGAACAGCGATAACATTTTACACATAGGAATAGCGGGAGGCTGGGCCAAACCCAGCACAGGATATACCTTTATGAGTACGAACAGAAAAACCAAAGAATTGGTTGTTTTCCTAAAAAGAAACAAACCACTTTCTTCTTTTAGTCATAAAGATCGATATTGGTATTATGATTTGCTTTTATTAGATATCCTTTACAAAGATAACAGCAAGGGCAGGCGTATTTTTGAGTCCCTCTTTAAGGGCAGTAGCCCCCAATTGATTTTCAAATTTTTAGATGAGGAAACCAACATAAAAGAAGATTTTGAGATTATTTCAAGTTGTCCCAAAAGCTATTTTACGAAAGCACTGTTTAACCGGTTATTTTAAACCTCTCTGTTCATGAGTTTATTACCAAACTGCTTCAGTACTTCCTTCTTATTTTCCGGTGCTTCCAAAGATTCAAGTATTTGAAATGCCTGCTGGGTATACTTTTCAATTTCTTTCCTCGTAACTTCCGCCGCACCACTCCTTGTAAATATCTGCTTTACAGTCCGTATTTTATCCTGAGGGTTCTGGGGTTTTATAGAAAAAAGATTTTTCAATTCATTTTTCTCCTCCACGGTACCTAATTCCATAGCCCGTATATACAGAAATGTTTTTTTATTCTCTATGATGTCACCACCTACCTGCTTCCCAAAATTCTCGGGATTACCGAAGGCATCCAGATAGTCATCTTGTAATTGAAAGGCTATGCCAAGATTTATACCATAATCATAAATCACATCCTGTGATTTCTCTGAAGACCTGGAAATTATAGCACCCATTTTCATAGATGCTGCAATCAATACAGCTGTCTTATATGTAATCATTTTAAGGTAATCCGGAACCGTAACCTGGTCACTTAATTCAAAGTCCATATCATATTGCTGGCCTTCGCAGACCTCAATAGCTGTTTTGCTAAATACTTTTAGCAGCGACTTAAATAAATCGGCCGGATAATTTTCCAGATACTGATAGGAGTTAATAAGCATTACGTCTCCAGACAAAATACCTGTATTAATATCCCATTTTTTATGCACCGTCTTTTCTCCTCTTCTGAGCGGTGCTGCATCCATGATATCATCATGTACCAAAGAAAAATTATGAAAAATTTCAATTGCCAGGGCCGCATCCAGGGCATCCTCAAATTTACCGCCTAACACATCAGCACTAATGAGTGTTAATATTGGTCTTAACCTCTTCCCTCCTAAATCCATAATATACGCTATCGGGTCGTATAGATTATGAGGCTCTTTTGTACTGAGTTTATTTTCCAGATAGGAATTAAAACATCCCCGAAAAAACTCGATGTCTGGCATTTTGAATTTTTTTCAAAAATACATTAAAAGCAGTCACTGAAGAACATTAATGTAAATTTCCTGTAAACAAAAATGACTTTAATCAGGTGGTTTGTTAAAAAAATGTAAAACTTAGGAAACTTTTTATGTTTTTATAGTTTCCTGATTATATTTGACCTCGACTATGAAAGAAAAAATCTTAATTAAAGCAACGGACCTCTTTCTAAATCTTGGATTTAAGAGTGTTACTATGGATGACCTTGCTCAGGCAATGGGCATTTCCAAAAAAACCATTTATTCAAATTTTGAAAACAAAACCAAATTGGTAGAGGCCTGCACAATGCATGTATTTGATTCCGTTTCCTGCGGAATTGATGAAATATGTTTACTTAAAAAGAACCCCATTGAAGAGCTTTATGAGATCAAAAGACTGGTGATGCAGCATTTAAACGATGAGAAAACTTCTCCCCAATTTCAACTTCAAAAATACTATCCCAGAATTTATAATACGCTTCGAGGTAAGCAATTTGATATGATGCATGATTGTGTGGTAAACAATGTAAAGAAAGGTATTGATCAAGGAATTTACAGGGATAATCTGAACGTTGAATTTGTCGCAAGAATTTACTTTTCTGGAGTCACTAGTATTAAGGATAGCCGACTATTCCCTGTGGCTAAATTTCCGGTTCTTGATCTTATGGACGACTATTTGGAATACCATCTCCGGGGCGTTGTCACCCCCAAAGGAAGAAAAATACTCAATAACATAATCAACTCAAATCAGGATTAAATGAAAGTTCGATTTTTAACCATTTTAGCATTGATGTTTTTTGGTTGGTCTTTTTCCCAGGAACAACCCAATAGCTTTTCACTGGAAGAGGCCATCACATATGCACTTGAATATAATTACAGTGTTATTAATGCTGATAGAGAAATATTAGATGCGCAAAAGCAAAAATGGGAGGTTATCGCCACCGGCTTGCCTCAAATTGATGGTGATCTTAGCTATCAAAATCAATTAAAACAACCGGTAACTCTTATCCCTGGTGAAATTATTGGAGGAGAACCAGGGTCTTTTCTACCCGTAATATTTGGTCAACAAAATCAGCTTAATGCAACTGCCACACTTCGTCAGCAAATATTCGATGGTTCTTATATTGTAGGCGTACAAGCCACAGAAGCTTTTCTCAGATATAGTCAAAACAATAAGGAGAAAACAGATCAGGAAATACGGAAAGCAGTCATAGAGGCCTATGGTAATGTTTTGCTTGCCAAGGAAACTGTTGCCATCCTGGAGAACAATAAGGTAACATTGGAGAAAAATCTCTTCGAAACTGAAAAACTCTTTGAGAATGGCCTTGGAGATGAAGAGAGTGTTGAACAACTCCAAATTACATTGTCTTCTATTATTAGTGCATTAAAAAATTCAATCCGATTTGAAGATATCACGCTACAAATGTTGAACTTAATTATGGGGCTTCCTATTGAAAACCAAACCATCTTAGAGGAAAACCTGGATGATCTGGTATTAAAACAAATTGATTTTAATCTCCTGGATTCCGAATTCTATATGGAAAATAATGTAGATTTTAAGCTGGTCACCAACCTAAATGAACAACGGTATTATGAACTAAAGCTGGCCAAAAGTAAAGCCTTGCCAACACTTAATGCGTTTGTAAATTATGGAACATCTGCCTTTAGCAATACGTTCTCGTTTTTTGGTAATGAACAGCAATGGTACGGCTCATCTGTGCTAGGCTTTGATTTGAAAATTCCCATCTTCAGTTCACTCAATAGAAGTGCATCTACCCAAAGAGCTAAAATTGCCTATGACCAGGCAAAAACTCAATTGACAGAAACCGAAGAACAGATCAGACTTCAACTTGAACGGGCTAAAAGTGACTACATTTTCTCCATTGAGGACTATGAAACTACCAAAAGCAACCTCAATCTTGCAGAGCGCATTGAAAAGAAAAATCAAATAAAATATTTTGAAGGTCTTGCTACCAGTTTTGAATTAAGACAGGCCCAAATCCAACTTTATACCGCACAGCAGGATTATCTGGAATCTATGGTAGAAGTTATCAATAGAAAAACAGAATTGGAAACTGTTCTCAACAATTAAACCCTCAACTTACAAAACCGAATAAGATGAAAAATACCCTATTATTAATACTAATTTCATTCCTAATCACATCCTGTGGAAATGGAACTGTTAAGTCAGTTGAAACCTTAATTGCTGAAGGTAATTTAGAAGCAATTAAATTAAAAAAACAGGAAATTTCCGAAAAACAAAAAATATTGAATTCAGAACTCAGGCTCCTCGATTCTGTTATCAATGTAAAAGATAGCGATTCAAAATTAGCATTGGTTACTACTTTAAAAACAAATGAGCAGCAGTTTAGTCACTATCTCGATCTTCAGGGAAATGTAATGACTAAACAGAATGTGTTGATTTATCCTGAAATGGCTGGAACTTTGGTTAAAGTATATGTGAAAGAAGGTCAAAAAGTGAATAAAGGTCAACTTTTGGCTACAATTGATGATGGTGGAATGAGTAGTCAACTTGAACAATTAAAAACCCAGGCGGCACTTGCAAAAACTACTTTTGAACGTCAAAAAAGACTATGGGAGCAAAAAATTGGATCTGAAATTCAATATCTGCAGGCGGAAACAAATTATCAGGCAGTAGAGAATTCCGTTAAACAAGCTCAAAGCCAGTTGGCGAAATCAAATATAAGAGCCCCTTTCTCAGGAATAATTGACAATGTTATTCAAGAACAGGGAACTGTTGTTTCACCGGTTAACGGACAAGCAGTATTTCGCATTGTAAACCTTTCTGACATGTACATAGAAGTAGACGTGCCCGAAAGTTATTTAAATGGGGTAACAGTAGGTAAAGAAGTAAAAGTCTATTTCCCCGTACTGGGCGATAGCATAACTTCCGTTGTAAGACAAACAGGAAATTTTATTAATCCAACTAACAGATCTTTTCGAGTAGAAATAGCAGTGCCCAACAAAAAGAATAATATAAAGCCAAATCTTACAGCTCGTGTACAGATTAACAATTACAGTAGTACAAAGGCAATTTTAATTCCGCAGAGTTTGATTTCTGAAAATGCGGAAGGTGAGCAATATGTCTATATCGCCACTGAGGTTGATTCAAATGACATGGCTGTAGCAAAAAAACAGATAATTAGAACGGGGCTAACGCAGGGAGACTACGTAGAAGTATTAGAAGGAATTAATCCCGGAGAACAGGTAATTATGGAAGGTGCTCGCAATGTCAGAGAAAATCAGAAAGTAAAAATAATTCAATAGTCTTATGAGTAAGCAAAAGAGAAACGCTAATAAGGAATTCAGATTATCTTCGTGGGCTATTGATAATCCGTCTGTCATTTACGTAATGATCGGCATCTTTTTTTTCATTGGATTATCGTCCTATTTTTCAATGCCCAGAGAAGACTTCCCGGAGGTAAAAGAAACCAAGATATATATTAGTACGGTTTATCCCGGAAATACAGCAGAAGACATTGAGCGGTTGCTCACGGATCCTCTCGAAGACCGTTTAAAAAATGTAAGTAATGTGGTTGAAATCACATCTACTTCTCAGGAAGATTATTCAATGATCGTGGTTGAATTTGACGAAGATATTTCTGTTGAATATGCCAAACAAAAAGTGAAGGACGAAGTTGATAGTGAAAAGGCTGGGGAAGACTGGCCTATTTTCAATGGGGCGAAAGTTGAGCCTGATGTTTTTGACCTTAATTTATCTGAATCTTTTCCTATCATGAATGTGAACCTGACAGGAGATTATCCCGTTGATAAATTAAAAGAATTTGGGGAGTATCTCGAAGATGAAATAGAAGATTTGCCGGAGATTAAAGGTGTGGATATAAGGGGAGCACAGGAAAAAGAAGTAGAAGTAGCGGTCGACATTTATAAAATGATGGCGGCCAAGGTAAGTTTTGATGATGTTATACAAGCCATAGGCAATGGGAATTTGACTATGTCAGCTGGAAACTTAAAGACCAGCGGACAGCGTCGTACTATTCGAATTTTAGGTGAAATACAACACCCAAATGAGCTTGAGAGCTTTGTGGTAAAATCAGAAAATAATGATGCGGTTTACCTCAAGGATATTGCAACGGTTTCGTTTAAGGAAGAAGAGAGAACAACTTTTGCCCGGGAAAGAGGCAGTAGTGTGGTTATGCTCGATATTAAAAAACGAGCAGGAAAAAACGCGATCACTGCAGCGGATCATATAAGAGAAATTATAAAGGATTCGAAGGAGAATTATTTCCCCGCAGACCTGCAAGTAAGTATCGCCAATGATTCCTCAAGTCGTACATTAAATCAGGTCGACGACCTGGTTAACAACATTATTTTTGGGATCATATTGGTGGTAACCGTTTTAATGTTCTTTTTAGGTTTTCGTAACGCACTATTTGTTGGATTTGCAATCCCTATGTCTATGTTCATGTCTTTCATGATATTATCTGCCATGGGATATACTTTAAATACCATGATATTGTTCGGACTCATAATGGGGCTGGGAATGCTGGTTGACAACGGTATTGTTGTTGTTGAAAATGTTTACCGCTTAATTGAAGAAGAAGGCATGTCTCGTATTGAGGCGGCCAAAAAAGGTATTGGAGAAATTGCTTTTCCCATAATTATTTCTACAGCCACCACAGTGGCTGCCTTTGTGCCCCTGGGACTCTGGCCGGGTATTATGGGTGAGTTTATGATTTTCTTCCCGATAACGCTATCTGTGGTACTTGGCTCTTCATTATTCGTGGCCATTTTTATGAACTCCATGCTGGTATCGAGCTTTATGGAGGTGGGCAACAAAGTTCTTTCACTAAAACAACTTATTCGACTGAGTATCGTGTTAGGAGGAATTGGACTGTTTATAATCATCGTTGGGGGTGCCGTCCGTGGTTTAGGTTCTTTAATGATTGTAGTGGTGATTTTGTTCTGGGGATACAAGTACGGACTTAAAAAGGCAGCTTTGAAATTTCAAAAAAATTACTTGTCCCGTTTTGAAAATTGGTACGAAAATCGATTAAGGAGCGCTCTTAAGGGAAGAAATGTATATGTATATTTTGGTTTTACGGTGTTGTTACTGATAGCTGCCTTTATTGCTTTTGGCATATCACTCGGAAGCGGCCGAACAAAGGTGGAATTTTTTCCTGACAATACCCCTAATGAGATTTATGTCTATATAGAGTATCCACAGGGCACGGCCATAGAAAAAACTAATGAAATAACGAAAAATATTGAAAAAAGGGTTTACGCCATTACAGATGATCCCAAATATATGGATGGCGAAAATAGTTTACTGGTTGCATCGAGTGTTTCCCAGGTAGGTAAGGGCGCTGAAAATCCGTTTACAGAGGGGGGCTCAGCAGCAGAAATGCCACACAGGGGTAAAATTACCATTTCTATGAGAGAATATAAGCTCAGAAATGGAAGAGATACAGAAGCACTGCGTAAAGAAATTCAGGACGGTTTAAAAGGTATATACCCTGGGATTGCTATTTCTGTGGAAAAAGACCAGATTGCTCCTCCTTCGGGGTATCCGATAAATATTGAAATCGAAGGGAAGGATTACGACGTTTTAATAAATACCGCAGAGCAAATGCGTAATTTCTTAAATACTAAAAATATAGAAGGTATTGAAGAATTAAAGATTGATGTTAATACCGGAAAACCCAGTATGCAGGTCACTGTAGATCGTGAAAAGGCTGGTGAGCTTGGCGTATCGGTAGGACAGGTTGGCATGCAGTTAAGGCGCTCACTCTTTGGGGACAAGGCCGGTATTTATAAAGAAGGTGGCGAAGATTATGATATTAATGTTCGTTTTAATAAAGACCTTAGATATAATACCAGTGCTCTGTTTAATCAGAATGTAATTTTCAGGGACCCGGCAACTGGCCGTATAAAAGAAATTCCTGTTTCTGCCGTGGCATCCCAGAGAAATACTTCCAGTTTTAGTGCGATAAAACACAAAGACACCAAACGTGTTGTGACACTTTATTCTGGGCTTAGACCCGGATTTACAGATGCCGGGGCAATTGTGGCGGAGATAAAAAAGGAAATGGAAGAATATAGTGGGATTCCAGCCAATGTAAAAATAGATTATACGGGACAGATTGAAGAACAGAATAAACAGATGCAATTTTTAGTTGGCGCATTCTTTTCTGGGCTAGGTTTAATAATGTTAATCCTTGTGTTCCAATTTGGGGGCATTTCAAAACCCGCTATTATAATGACAGCGATTTTCCTCAGTTTTATAGGTGTTTTTGGCGGATTAATGATCACTGGCTGGCCTTTTGTAATTATGATGACCATGATGGGCATTATATCTTTGGCCGGTATTGTTGTTAATAATGGAGTGGTTCTCCTGGATTATACACAAATACTTATAGATCGAAAAAAAGTGTCTTTAGGGATGGAAGATAAAGAGCTCTTATCCAGAGAACAGGTCACAGAATTAATTGTAAAAGGTGGAAAAGCCAGAATGAGACCGGTATTGCTAACAGCAATTACCACCGTGCTGGGACTAATCCCTTTGGCTATAGGTCTTAATATTGATTTCTTTTCGCTGTTTACGGAGTTTGACCCTAAAATTTATATTGGTGGAGACAACGTCATTTTTTGGGGACCCCTGGCCTGGACGGTTATTTTTGGATTAATTGTGGCTACCTTCCTTACCCTAATAATAGTTCCTGTTCTGTTTAATATCGTATACAGAATAAAGATTAAACTCAAAGGAGGGGCCAAAAAATCACCTTTAAAAAAGAAAGATCTTGAAATAGCAGCTTAAGCGGCAAAAGATCCTAACAAAAAACCCCTGACCACAAGGTCAGGGGTTTTTTTATGTCTAATCACTTTTTATTGATTTTCATTTTGAGGTATTGGGAATTGTTCCGCCGTACCATCCCCAGGCCTATCTAATGGTAAATCTCCTAGTCGATCAAATCTTCTTACATCAATCCATCGATGGCCACCTTCAGCAAATAATGAGTAACGCCGCTGCTGCAATATTTCATTAACCAAATCTGCCGGAGCTGTTCCCCCCGAATAATTAGGCAACCCAGCAGCATTCCTAATTATATTGATGGCGTTAACGGCCTCAGTAGGATCGGTAATATGATTCGCTTCTGCATATAGCAGAATCAGCTCTTCATTCCTAATAATACCCACTGGATCAACATTGCTTTGGTAGATAAAAACATCATTCTCCCCGGTTAAACCATCTGCAGTTAATGGAGCATCTCTTAACGGTGCTTTATTAAGCCTGGTATCACCCGCCTCCGCATCTGTAATGAACGTAGGGTGGGCAATTCTGGCATTCGCAATAGTTGAATTTTGCGCAAAGAACAATTGGTTGGATAAATCTGCGCCAGTTAGGGAAAAGGTGAAGTATGCTCCACTATTTAAATCCCCGCCTAAATCAAGAAATGATTCAGAAAGCAATGCCAGGGCTTCAGTATAATTTCCCTGATAAACCGCTATTCTGGCAGCCAACGCTTTGTTAAACTCATCGAACGTTGACGGAGTATTAAAATCCTCAAATCCCGAAGGAATGGGAAACGGGAAACTTGCCCCTGCATTCAAAAGATCTGAAGAAGCATCCGATAATATACTCGATAATGAAGACAAAGCCTCGCTATAGCCTACAAATGAGCCTAAATTATCCGGATCCGACACTTCTATTCTTATCCCGTTCTGATATTGAGCATTAAGAACCATCAAAAGCTCGTGTGCTTTTAGGGTATTGGCTAAACCTCGCGCTGCAGCCTTTTCTGCCTCAGTGAAATCTGCCGTTGAATTTACCAAACCTTCCAACACAAGATTTATATCTTTAAC
>Ga0316190_10000835_pt1 | contig 21885 bp, 16 predicted proteins | sample Eddworburrow2_MG_FD_204929 | JGI IMG/M metagenome (GOLD analysis project Ga0316190, IMG submission 204929) | Coastal sediment microbial communities from Maine, United States - Eddy worm burrow 2 | ecosystem: Environmental > Aquatic > Marine > Coastal > Sediment | place: USA: Maine | collected... | reverse complement strand
TGCCCAGCGTCACCATACTTGTGGAAAATACCGCTGCCGTTGGCCTCGCCGATGCGCTCCAGTGAGCCCGACACCAACAGCGTCTCCCGCGTCATATCATACAGACTGAACTTGATGGAGGAGCTGCCTGAGTTGAGGACAAGTATATGCATTGTAATCAAGTTAAATATTATTATAAGCAGTGTCTGATACGGGTAGACCAGTAGTTACATTAGTATCATCGTATCCGATGTTCTGAATGAGTGTATTTGCGCAATAGCATATTTTCATCTAAATATAGTCCATGCCAGTGACCTGGCTGGTATATTGTATGCATATGTTGTTCATTGATCTTCATTATAATACCAGTAATTCTAATTTCAGTAGTACGCTGTATGTTTGCCCTCTCTGTCCCGGGCCCTCACAATATTGGCTTCGAATTATCAAGCCCCCTGTGATATGTTCACCATGCTGAAATACTGGTTTTGTTTGCAGGAGCCATGGGATGAAATTCATAAAACAGGGGGCTAACTGGCGAGCAATCGCAACGCGCTCGTTTATATTTTCCGTCATCTGGTGGGTTCTCAGCGATGGTGTTGCGCAGTCCTGGTGGGTAGGTGTACCGGCAGTGTTGCTTGCCATGATGACGAGTATGGCGTTGATCCCGCCTGTCCCCGTGGTTTTGACCGCGATTCCAGGATTCGTGGTTTTTTTCTTCCTGCGTTCCCTGCCGGCTGGTGCCGATGTGGCCTGGCGGGTGTTTCATCCTCGTATACCCATCGACCTGGATCTGGTTGAATACCAGCTGCAACTGCCACCGGGGCTAGCGCAGGTGTTTCTTGCCAATATTATCAGTCTACTATCCGGCACTTTGAGCGCTGGTTTGGAGCAGGATATCTTAAAGCTCCATGTGCTGGATAAGCAAAAAAATTTCGTAGCAGAGCTTAAAGCAGTTGAGCTACGTGTGGCGCAGATGCTTGGTCTGTCACTGAATATCGGTAATGACATTTGCGACATTGAAGCTGACCCGGCCCGCCGTTTATTTTGAGCAACGGTCAAACCGCATTGGTCTGGCAGTTACAGTAACGACCAGTATGCCAGGTTATATTATGGCGAAGGGATCTGGTGCTATAGATGGTGATCTGGAATACCGTCAGGAAACCGGTGAATTTTATTTGCGCGATCCAAAGGTAAGGTGTCTTGAAATCGAGAATCTACCATCAGAAGCAGTCATGTTATTACGCCAATTGTTGCAGGAAATGGCTCAGCAATCATTGCAACTCATGCTTGTATATCAGTTGAATGATAATGATCTCAGGCAGCGGATGGCCAGGAGTGTGCTGCAGTCTGTTACTGTCAGGAATGGAAAATCAATCCTTGAGCTGGAGGTTCCGGGCCTTAATCTGAACCGGCGCTGAATATAATGACGTGTACACACATCACAATGTGTTCCGTTTACAAGAAAACGTATTGTTGAGTTAATACTGTCCGGAAATAAAATGTACCAGAGTACTGTTATCATAGGGATGCTGGCAGGAGGCTTAGGCCTGTTCCTGCTGGCAGTGAATATGATTTCCGATGGCCTCAGGCAGTCCGCCGGCCATGCCCTGCGTGAAATACTGGGACAATGGACCCGTACACCTGCCCGCGGTATTCTCAGTGGGGTATTCATAACTGCCATTGTGCAATCTTCCAGTGCCGTGACGGTCGCTACAATCGGTTTTGTCAATGCCGGTCTGATCAACATGTATCAGGCCCTGGGTGTGGTTTATGGTGCCAACATTGGTACCACCATGACCGGCTGGCTGGTGGCCATTGTTGGTTTTAATATCAAGGTGGAAACCTTTGCGCTGCCATTAATTGGTATTGGAATGTTATTGCGCCTCACCGGTGGTGACAGCCGACGAGCACCGCTGGGTATGGCCTTGGCGGGCTTCGGCCTGTTCTTTATCGGCATTGATGTGCTCAAAGAAGCGTTTGAAGGTATAGCTGTCGCGATAGACCTGCACAAGTTTACTATCGATGGTATGGCGGGCGTGTTGTTGTATGTGGGTATGGGTTTTCTGATGACTGTGCTGACCCAGTCATCCAGCGCCGCGATTGCCATAACCCTGACGGCGGCGACGGGTGGTATCCTGGGTCTGCACGCCGCCGCGGCCATGGTAATTGGCGCCAATGTCGGGACAACCTCGACAGCGGTGATTGCCGTGATCGGCGCGACCCCGAATGCCAAACGCGTGGCAGCCGCCCATGTGATCTTTAATGTGGCTACTGGGATGGTGGCGTTGCTCATGTTACCGCTGCTGTTTTGGGTGGTGCGGCTCACCGGTGAGTGGTTAGGCCTGGAGGATATTCCGGCGGTTACACTGGCGCTGTTTCATACCTCGTTTAATCTGCTCGGTGTGTTGTTGATGTGGCCTGTGAGTAATCGGCTGGCAAGCTTCCTGGAAAACCGTTTTGTGACACAGCAGGAGGTTGAAGGACGCCCCAGGTTTCTCGACAAAACGGTCGCCGTGTCACCGGTACTGGCGATCAATGCACTGGCTCTGGAAATATCGCGTATCGCTGTGGTTGCAAGACGTATGGCCCTGGCGACATTGAGTGCCGAATCCGGGCCTGGTAAACGCATCGCACGTGATCACATGGTGGCAAAAAAACTCGCCCATGCCGTGGCTGATTTTATCAGTCGTCTGGGGAGGGATGTGCTCAGCGGTGAGGATGCAGAGCAGATTGCGCTGTTGCTGCGGGCGGAGCAACACCTGCTGGCCAGTGCGGATGAGGCACTTCTGATTGCGAGGTCGCAGGCTACGCTGGAGTCTGTGGAGAATACTGAACTTATAGAACGCATTGCCGACTATCGCTCGCAGGTGGCGCAGTTGATGGGTCTGGCCAATCCAGAGGCCGAAGGTTTTTCGATCACAGACTGTGAGGCACAACTGGAACGGGTGCAGGTCTCGTATGATGAAGTGAAAGCCGCGCTGTTGCATGCCGGCGCGGAGTTGCGTACGTCCATTCCGGGGGTGATCGATATCCTCGAGCAAAACAGCCGCATCCGGCGAATGGCCCGGCAGATGGTCAAGGCCATGCGTAATCTCAATCAACTGTATACAGTAGCAGAGCTGCAACAAGCGGATGCTGCCGAGGTGGATGCCGTACCTGATAATCATTAACAAACTGGACCGACATACAAGCAGATGTATTCTGTCCAGCCCTCCAATGAGGGCTTTCGCTGTTATCAATAGTAATCAATGCAGGATAAAGTATGCCACTCAATACTATAAATCGGGAATTAACTAATGGAAATGCTGTCGTTTAATGCACTGGTGTGGGCAGGTATTCTTTTTTGTATCAGCCAGTCGGCCATGTTCTCCGGCCTCAACCTGGCCCTGCTGGGTATCAGCCGTCTGCGCCTGGAAGTGGAGGCGACTGCGGGTAATCCTGCCGCTGTGAAGATCCTGACATTACGTGAGGATTTTAACTTTCTGCTGACCACGATTCTCTGGGGTAACGTGTCTATCAATGTCCTGCTGACATTACTGTCAAATTCCGTCATGGTCGGGGTAACGGCCTTTTTATTCTCGACCTTTCTTATCACCTTTGCCGGCGAGATTGCCCCGCAGGCCTATTTTTCAAGGCATGCCATGCGCATGGGCTCATTGCTGGCGCCATTGTTGCGTTTTTACCAGTTGCTTCTTTATCCGGTTGCCAAACCCTCTGCGATAGTGCTCGACTGGTGGTTGGGCAAGGAGGGTATTATGTATTTCAAGGAAAGTGATTTGCGCACGGTGATTCGCAAGCATATCGAGGCGGAAGATACAGACGTGGATCATATGGAGGGTATCGGAGCCATGAACTTTCTGGCGCTGGATGATATTGCCGTTATTCAGGAAGGTGAACATGTGGACCCTGATAGCATCATCACTCTGCCGATAATAAATGGCAGGCCTGTTTTCCCGGCGTTTGAGCATGCCGCTCGAGATCCATTTTTACGCAACGTTAACAAGGCCGGCAAGAAGTGGGTTATCATTGTTGATGAAAGCCATCGACCCTGCGTGGTATTGAATGCCAATGCCTTCCTGCGCGAAGCGTTGCTGGGTGAAGGGTCGATTAATCCTTATATCTATTGTCACCGCCCCATCATTGTCACGGATCCGACGACCCTGCTTGGTATAGTGGTTTCCCGGTTAAAGGTATATCCGGAATCTGCAGCGGATAATGTGATCGATGATGATCTTATTCTCGTCTGGTCTAAAGAAAAACGGGTCATTACGGGAGCAGACATTCTTGGCCGATTGTTACGCGGTATTGCGGTTCGGGACAGCGTGTAACCACGTCCCTGTTTCATTGAGTGTCGTTATGATTAAGATCTTGCGTCCGGTTCAATTGTCAGTACGTCTTCCCCGGTTTCACCACGAATACGCTCACGTTGAGTTTCCGCTAAAACTTCTTCTTTATGAGTGGATTTGCCGCCGACCCACTGATCCATTAATTTCGCCGTCACCAGATCACCGCTGACGTTGATTGCCGTTCGGCTCATGTCCAGAATACGATCAACCCCCATAATAAGTGCGATACCGGCGGCAGGTATACCGACCGTACCCAGTACCATCGATAAAATGACAATACCGACGCCGGGTGTGGCCGGCGCACCAATCGAGGCCCCCACCGATGTCAGGACGATCAGGACCATGCCACCAAGACCGATTTCAATGCCAAATACCTGGGCTAGGAAAATAGCGGCGACACCCTGATAAAGTGCTGTGCCATTCATATTTATCGTAGCCCCCAGGGGAATGACAAACTGTGATACCGATGGCCTGACGTCAAGTTTCTCTTCAGCTATTTTTATCGACAGAGGCATTACCGCAGCAGAACTTGATGTCGAAAAGGCCAGTAGTAAAACCTCTTTAACAGATTTGATGAACACAATGGGATTTTGTCTGGCAACGATATAGATGATAATCAGGTAAACACAGAACATCAGCAGCAAACCGAGTAGCACGGTACCGACATAAACGGCCATGCCGAACAGGGCATCCAGGCCAAGTTTTGCCGTCAATTGGGCCAGTAATCCAAAAACAGCAATTGGAGCCAGCAGCATGGCCCAGCGCACCACGGTCATGCAGACCTCCTGCAAAGAACCCATCAGATCGAGCAGTGGTTTGGCCTGGGTCGGCACCATCATTACCAGGGCGACACCGACGACCATGGCAAAAATCACCACCTGTAACATATTGCTTTCGACCATGGAGCTGAGGGGGTTTGCAGGCAGGAGTGTGATTACTTTCTGGGGCAGTTCACTAAGATTAAATCCTGCTGGTGTTGTAGGGACGGCTATTGGCGGCATGGCGCCTAAAGTAGTTTGCAGGGCCTGACTATCAATGTAGGTGCCGGGTTTGATAATGGAGGCGGCGGTAATGCCAATAATAATAGCTAGTGCGGTAGTGGCGATAAAAAACACGACTACACGCAGGCCGATTTTCCGGAGTTGCTCCAGATCCTCTGTCGCTGCCAGCCCGCGGATAATGGATGCGAAGACCAGAGGTATAACGATCATTTGAATGATTGCGAGGAATAATTTCCCGGGGAAGGCCAGCCAGTCGCTGATGCTTATGGCGAGGGAGGGTTTTACCCAGCCCACTGTCGGGCCCATCAGTATGCCCGTAGCAATACCCAGAACCATGCCAATCATTACCTGCAGCCATAAACGGCCACGCACCATGGATTGCAGGTAGGTCGTCAGATATTTTAGTGAGCGGGGATACAGCACCTCAAGGGCGTGGCTCTGTACAGTTTGTTCAGTCATGGCATCGTTTTGTGAAAATTATCGTTAATGGATTAATGTAAGCACAAAAACAATTGATCAATGAACCAGCTAGGCTGATGGTTTCATAGTGCAAGGCAGCTTTCTCAAGACATAAGCATTATGCGATGAATCAGTACTCAATACCAATATGCCTAGTAGCAAGAAGTATCGAATTACAGTAAATAACTCACTAGTACATTCCGGGGCTATAGTGTTCAATGATGGCAAGGCAGCTTGGCTGCCTGTTCAGGCTGGGCCATATAATTAATCATTTAAGAGGTCATATTGAGCAATGAGTCTCGATATATTCCCTGGTATGTGATTAAATCTGCACATGATAAAAAGGAAATTCGCATGCCAGATATCAAACTAGTCTCCACCCGGCCTTTTCAGGATCAACGTCCCGGTACCTCCGGGCTGCGCAAGAAGGTGACCGTGTTTCAGCAGGCGCATTATCTGGAGAATTTTGTCCAGGCCCTGTTTGATACCCTGGGAGACTGCAGCGGACAGACACTGGTGCTTGGTGGGGATGGCCGTTATTACAATGATACCGCCATCCAGACCATCCTCAAAATGGCGGCTGCGGCCGGTTTTGCCAGGGTATGGGTGGGTCAGGGCGGCCTGTTGTCGACGCCGGCGGCCTCTGCCATTATCCGAAAAAATCAGGCCTTTGGCGGCATTATCCTCTCGGCCAGCCATAATGCCGGTGGCCCTAAAGGTGATTTTGGCATCAAGTACAACACCAGTAATGGTGGCCCGGCACCCGAAAAAATTACCGAGGCCATATACAGTCGCACCCAGGACATTACTGAATATCGTCTGCTCGAGGCGACAGACATCCCGCTGGATCGTGTGGGCCATTATCAAATGGGCACCATGGACGTTGAGATTATCGATTCCGTCGAAGATTACGCCAGCCTGATGCAACAGTTGTTCGACTTTGACCTTATTCGGGAATTGCTTTCAGAGGGTGGATTTTCGATGCGTTTTGATGGCATGCACGCCATTACCGGTCCCTACGCCAGGGCGATCCTGGTGGACACGCTCGGCGCCCCGGAAAACAGTCTCCTCAATTGCCAGCCCTTGCCGGATTTTGGCGGTGGACACCCGGACCCGAATCTCGCCCATGCCCGGGAACTGGTTGAACTATTGAGTCAGGCCGATGGCCCGGATTTTGGCGCTGCCTCGGATGGCGACGGTGATCGCAACATGATTATCGGTAATAATTTTTATGTCAGCCCCAGCGACAGCCTGGCTGTTCTGGCTGCCAATGCGCATCTGGTGTCGGGCTATAAAAAAGGTTTGTCCGGTGTAGCCCGCTCCATGCCAACGAGTCTGGCCGTGGATCGTGTGGCCGAACACCTGGGTATTCGCTGTTATGAAACACCGACGGGCTGGAAATTTTTTGGTAATCTGCTCGATGCCAATTACATCAGTCTGTGTGGTGAGGAAAGTTTTGGCACAGGCTCGGATCATGTGCGCGAAAAAGACGGTTTGTGGGCGGTATTATTCTGGCTCAACATTCTGGCCGTGCGGAAACAATCGGTTGAGCAGGTTCTACGGGAACACTGGGCGCAATTCGGCCGCAACTATTATTCGCGGCATGACTACGAGGCCCTGGATACGGAAGCGGCCAATGGCATCATGGCCCACCTTAATGACCAGCTTGCAACCCTGCCGGGTCAGACGCTGGCAGGCCTGACAGTGCAGTTCTGTGATAATTTCAGTTATACCGACCCGGTGGATAACAGTGTCAGTGAAAATCAGGGTATCCGTATAGGTTTCGAAAACAAATCCCGCATTGTATTTCGCCTGTCCGGTACCGGCACCGAAGGCGCGACGCTGCGCATCTATCTCGAGAGTTATGAAGAGCAGAAGGATAAACTGGGACAGGACACCCAGCAGGCCCTGGCCGATCTGATTGTTATTGCCGGAGAGCTTAGTGAATTAAAAGCCCGGAGTGGACGCGACGCACCCACCGTAATTACCTGATGAGAAGGCTGAACCGTAGTTTTACAACCCGGGGTTAGTGATCTGGGTTAATACGACTCTTCCCAGGATATATAGTGTTCGAGCTCTTCGATCTTGACCTGTTGCTCGGCTAACATGGTTTTCACCACATCACCAATAGTGATCATGCCGATCATCTGTTCGCTTTTCATCACGGGCAGATGCCGTATGTGATTCTGTGTCATGATCGTCAGGCATTCATCAACATTCTGCTCGGGAAAGGTGAAATAGACATTACGGGTCATGATATCTTTGACCTTGACCTCATTGGATGGCCGATTATTCAGAATGACCTTACGGGCACAGTCTCGTTCCGAGATGAGCCCGACCAGTTCACCATGTTCGATCACTGCCAGTGCGCCGATATCATTGCTTTCCATTATTTGTACGGCCTCCAGCACAGAATCATCAGGATGGGCGCACCAAATATCATGCTCTTTATGCTCAAATAGTTTTTCTACGCTTATCATGGGTCTCTCCCGTGCAGGTTTATTGCCTTATTACCTAAAATAATCCATCAATATGTGTCGAGAGCACGTCATCATTGTTTTTTGTAAAGACAATCGATAACGGTTGCTGGCACAGTGTTACCCGCCGCCTCCCTTGATCAGGCTGGGCCCGGTGGGGGCTCGCATTATCGAGATGCCCCTCCAGGATAGTTATCGACTGTAATGTTGTTAACCTGAGCCCGAAAGTTATAGAACAGATGACGTGGCGGACGTTATCTTATTGATAATTAACAAAATTACAATTCCTCTGTAAAAGACTGCGAAATAATCGCTTATCTCGCTGAATTAGAGAATGGCTGTGTCGGATATAAAATTAATCGGGGTGGGGGTATTCAATAGAACCTGCCAGTAGCGATGATGCGCGGGCGCCAGTAACCGCCGGGGTCAAGGCTGGCATAGGTAACGCGTTTACCACTGGATGGGGCATGTATCATGCGGTTTTCGCCGATATAAATGCCGACATGGGAGACCTTGCGGCGGCCACTCAGCTTGAAAAATATCAGATCCCCCGGTTGAATATGTGAAAGTCGGATAGAGCGTATCTGTTTGATTTGCTCCAGGGTGCTGCGAGGCACTTTAATCCCCGCCTTTTTGTGTGTGTATTGTACGAAGCCGCTGCAATCGAAACCATCGGGCTTATTACCACCGTAGCGGTACGGGGCATTGAGGAGTAATTTGGCCTGTGAAACCACCTGCAGGCCTTTGCCGTGATTCTGGCTGTTTACAGGCGTCGTTGAGCAGCCAGTCAGAATGCTGAGCAGGAGCAGGGCGGTGGTGATAGACAGGCTGTGGTTCTGGTAGCGCATAGGATATTACCCGCAGAAAATGAGGCACTATAGATAGTAACGGCAGTCCCCGGCCTGTCTGGATTGAGATGATCAGCAAATGTGATTAATATCAACCTTGCAGTTGTGAGACATGGAACCCGGTTTTGCCTGATTTTATCGTCCGGAGATCAAATATTTCCCGGACAGGTCGATAAGCTGCCATACAAGTAAAATTCAAATCACCTGGAAGTGGCCCAATGTTTTCTTTATTTAAACGTTCAGGCAAGAAAGAACAGCGTAATTACCCGCGCCGGGATGTTGAGCAATTTCTGTCTGTTTATGATGAGGACAAATTTGTGCTGCTGGGGCGCATCGCCGACCTCAGTATTGGCGGTATGTGTGTTATTTCCGATATCAGCATCCAGTTAGGGAATGTCGTGAAACTGGTGATAGAGATCCCCAGGAATGATGGCGAGGCGGATACGTTAATGGTGCGCTGTGAAAGCGTCTGGCAGCACGCGGATGAAGAAAATGAGTTTTACAAGATCGGCTTTCGGTTTATTGGGCTTTCTCCGGTAAATCTCACCAAGATCCAGCATATCGTTGGTCGGCATCATTCCTGATCAGTAGGCTCGGCAGTCGATCTGCCTGTTGTTTTAATGCCCGGGTTGAATATTTGGACATCGGCGCTTGATGTTTTTCCCGGTCTCAGGGATAATGCCCGCTCTTCCGCGCCCGTAGCTCAGTTGGATAGAGTACCTGGCTACGAACCAGGCGGTCGGGCGTTCGAATCGCTCCGGGCGCGCCATTTTTTGGCAATAAAAACAAACGGTTACTGTGTTATGCGGTAGCCGTTTTTTTTTAGTACCAACAGTGCCGGCGGCATGTCAAAAACCCTTTTGGATGATTTAACTACTGTATAATTGGCATTAGTTTTCCGACAGATATCTCTCTACTCAGAGGCAGGCGAATGAATGATCACCCTCCGTTTATTATAAAATACATGGCCTTGTCGTGTGTAATGTTATGGCTGTCTGCCTGTGGCGGTGGCGGTTCTGGTACGGGCATGCTCTCGTTGAGCGTGACGGATGCACCGGTTGTCGAAGATGTTGATGTCTGTATCCATTTCACTGGTATTACCTTGCACCATGCCGATGGCGATTTAATCCGGGTACCTTATGATCCGGCATCCTATTACAATGCCGACGATGGTTGTTCTGGCAACGTACCGCTTGACGATCCACATGCCGTAAACAACGCTGTTGACCTGAGTTCATTGCAGGGTGAGCTGAGTGTGAGTCTCATGGATGCCTTAGAAGTTAAGGCCGGGCGCTACAACTGGATCAGGCTGGATGTCGACGAATCGTTATCCTATGTGGTCGATTCTCTGGGGCAACAAACACTGCGTTGTCCGAGTTGCGCCGGTGAGCAGAGTGGCCTGAAACTGAATCGGGGGTTAACGGTTCCGGCAGGTGGTGAGGCCGCTTTTATGATTGACATCAATCTGGCCAAAGCATTAAACAAGGGGCCGACGGGCGATTATAAACTCCGCCCAACCCTGCGCCTGGTCGATATGACGAATTTCGGCCGTATTAAAGGGACCATCGCCGGCTCGTTAATACCGGAAATGATTTCTGCGACGGCCACGGGCTGTAAAGTTTATGCCTATGCCGGACATGACATTACGCCCGATGATTATCATCCGGCGGATAATGTCCTGGCCTCGGCCAGCGTTTTGTATGATGCCGGTTCGGCAACTTACCAATATCATCTGGCCTATCTGCCAACTGATGTTTCTGTAGATCCGACGCCCTATACCGTTGCGCTGACATGTGATGATGATGACCCGGAGGTCGATCAGGATAATACCCCGGTCACCATTGCAGGTGATGCGGTCATATTTTCAGATGGTTCGACCGGGGGTGCAGCCCGGAATGCGGATGTTTATTCAGGACATACCACTCGGGTTAATTTTCCGTCAGAAATATAACAGGTTCCGTTTCGACGGGTGGCTGCGATGGTCTGTGGTTCACAACGGTTGTTGTTGAAGAATAAAGATTCTGATCCCTGTAGCTCCCAGGTGTGATATTTATGTTGCGTACCTTATCGATCCTGTTATTGAGTGTTGCCATTAGTCAGGTGGCTCTGTCCGATGTGTTTGACCGGGTTGATCGATCTATAAGGATTAATGAAAAGTCTTATTCCGTACGTATCCCCCAGGGTTATACGCTGGAGTTGGTAACAGATAAATTAGATGGACCAAGGCTGTTAGCGTTTTCCAGTAATGGCGACCTGTTTATCGGCTCTAAGTCCGGTAATGTCTATCGTTTGTCACCACCCTATACACAACCGCAGGTATTTTTGCGTATGGGTGGCTACCCGCACAGTGTCGCATTTCGCCCCGGTGAAATGCTGATTGCCAAAACTGATGGCCTGTATGTTACGCCGTATGAACCTGGTCAGGAGTCTATTGGGCCTAATGCGGTTAAGTTGCTGGCGGCCTTGCCCGGCGGCGGTGGTCATTCGAGTCGTACGCTAGCTGTGGGGCCGGATGGCCGGGTGTTTCTTGGTCTGGGTATCACGGGTAACTGTAGCGATGAGTATCTCGATGATTCGTACCCATTTGACAAACGCCGTGGTGGGGTATGGGTGCTGGACGAGTCTGATAAACAGGCACGGTGGCGGACATTTGCCAGTGGTCTGCGAAATCCGGTGGGTTTTGACTGGCATCCCCAAACTCATGAGTTATATGCAAGCAATAATGGGCCGGATCATCTCGGTTTTGACTTGCCGCCGGAGTATTTCAGTCGATTATTGCCGGGTACGTTTCACGGTATGCCGTGGTACTGGTATGACGGCAAGGAAATTATGCGCGATACGTGTATAGCTAGCATAGCTCCACGCCCTGTCAGCGATGTACAGAAACCCGTTGCTACCTTTCCTTCACGGAATGCACCGATGGGGGTCGTATTTGTCCCGGCCGGGGCGATGGATAAATCACTGGAGTATGATGCTATTGTCGCCCTGCGTGGATCATGGGGTACCAGGCCGTTTGGTGGATTTGTCGGAAAGGCTTCTTCGCGGCGGCATCCAAAGTTAGTGGTGGTGCGCTTTGAAAATGGTAAGGCCCAAAAGGTGGAAGAGCTGGTGACTGGTTTCCAACTGGATAATGGTGATCGTTGGGCAAGGCCAGTGGGTGTGGCGATTGGCCCTGATGGCGCGCTCTATTTTACCAGTGACAGTGAGACCCATGGATTATTTCGCCTGCGTAAATAACTGGGTTCCGGATACCGGGCTACCAATCAGGGACTATCCTTCCTCCTTATGGCAGTACGGGTGGTGGCCTGGTGAAATTCAGGGAGAATGAGACGCTGGGAGTGGCCGCTCGAATGTATGTCCTGTTAACACCAGAATATCATCTGTTGTTTTTCTGTTAAATGCAGCTATTTATTTATGAGAGTGGTTAAGCCAGCCAGGCTCAGGCCTGATGATTTTCGCCAGCAATAACACTCCAGCGTTCACTGGTGACGATTAAGCTGGTGACCTGGCTGCTGACCTTATTCCGAGGCCCTTATTTCATTGATCCTACCGGGTCATTTTCCTTAGTAGTTTTTTGTCATCTGATGACGGTTTGTGATTCAGTTTGTATATGATACCTGCAAGGTCACGGTAATTTTCTGGAACTGACGGGTCATTGATGATAGCTTTTAATCGGCTTTTGTCTGCATCGGTTGCTGAATGCTTCAGATTGATCATGGCCTGGGCGATGACCTTCTCGTTGGCGGATGTTGAGTTACTGTCTATCATGCCTTTTAATTTTGTTTTTTCTGCATCCGATGGGTAGTGGTTCAGGTTAAGAATGATATTTGCCAGCATTGCGGTATTGCCGATGGCACTTGCGCTGGTGCTGAACATTACAATCGCCAGGATAAAAAACAGGTACATTAATGATTGTTTTGACATGGCAGGTCTCCTTTATATTGAGGTGTGTTTAACCAGCGACAGCAGTAATGTGCATCATGCTGTCAGATCCCGGCACATCATTGTTACCGGGATTTATTCAGTGTAACAATGTCATTCTTGATTACACTGTAATGCTAGCTGCAGCTATCGCTATAACGGGTCAGGATTCAGGCGACTATCGCTTTTTCCAGTTCGGCAAAGGATTTGGCGATATCCGCCGGTTCAATGGGCGCGCCAAGCTGTTTGCCTATCTGGGTCGTAGAAAACATACCGCAGATCATAACGTCGTCGACATGCTCACTACTGCAGGTGACAATCGCATGCTGTCTGCCGATCATGAGCATGGTCTCAACGATATCACCCACACTGGCTTTGATAACATCATCGTATGTTAATGCCTCTAATTCCGATGTTGGGGTCATGATATCCTTGACCTCGACCTCGTCTCGGTTGATGCCCGTTTTCTGCATATACAGTAATGGTTTTTCACCAAGAATATCCGACGCGGTAATGATGCCCTGTATATTACGATCGTTATCTGTTACCAGTAACAGCCGAACATTGTTAGCCATCATCTGCGCATTGCAGTCTGCTATCGAGGTGCCGAGCTGGGTTGTAATCGCTCTGATCTTGCGAAAATCTGTCATAACCAGTTTCGCCGGGTCTGCGACCGTGACATTAATCCTTATATCTTGCGGCTGGCTATACGATATTTTCTGATTGAGGGTCTTGCTGAGTAATTCTCTGTATTTCTTTGGCATGATTAGTCTCCCTGGTTGTGTGACCTCCCATCCACTTCAGGGGCTGATCTATGGCTTGAAGTGTTGGGTCGGGATTGAAATAAGAAACCAACTGATAGAATCACTTTAGATTATAATCCTTTCAGTGGTGTTCAGGTAAATTACTTTGTGCCGGATAAAACCATAAGCTTTGTGTGCAATTTATAATTGCCATGATATTGCCTTATTTGTAGCAAGCCTTATTAAAGGACTGCTTTTTTTGTTTAATCCAGTTAATCAGTTTTTCCGTCATCACATTCATGGCACCTGTCATCGGTATCATGGTCCTTGGCCACATCAATGGTGACGGATTTAGTTTTCACCGGAGATATCTCCAGCTTTAGCTTCTGGCCGGCCTGCGTGTTTATGCGCATCAGGATTTAGACGGATGTGATCGTGCGTGACAAACCCCAGGACCTTAACGTACTAGTACTATTGGGCCGCTTTTCCCGAGTCCCTTTTGGGTAATTCATCCAGGCTATGTGTGGGATTTCTGCTGATTTGGTCTGGAAACCATTACCCGTACGACTGCTATACGACCCCATAATGCAGAAGGTCATACAAGGGTTTTAATCAGACACAGTTTAAGGTCTGAAAATAATGCTACACTATGAATCCTTTCGCTGATTTGTTTTCGAGGTATTTACACACGCAATCTCATCATTAATAAACAACAGATTCTGGCAATAACTCTCATTGGCCAGCGACAGGTAGCCGATTCGATGTGTGAGGATATTTGCATGAATGAGTATCAGGAGATGCCATGAATATACCTGGCGCAAGAACAAGAAGTCCGGTTTTTACAGGGGTTTTTTTTAGTTATAAAAATCTTGCAGTACGATCCGGCACTCCTTGTAAAAAACGGTTGCAGAAACCCTTTTCAATCCTGCTGTGTCTGTTGTTTATTTCGTTGATCGTCCCATCGCTATCACTGGCGGCTGCTGAGACCGGTGCGACACTGGCGAACAATCTGTCGGGTACGTTTGGTACTGTTACAACATCTATGCGGACAGAGCTTGACCGGATATTAAATGACTCCGGCCTGAAAAATGCGGCAATAGAATCACAGTCAGCGCTAACTAATTTAGCGCAAGGCAAAATCCCGGTTATCAGCGATCTATCGACCCCGTATCAGGCTGATGTCAACGGTGCTATTAGCTCGGCGATGAAGCAGGCACAAATCGCTACACAAATTCTTAATAAGGTGGGTGGTTCAGCCGCGCAAAAGGCGCTACGCTTCATTGCCAACAGCCCCTTGTTTGCCGATGCCGATATCGGCATCACACTCCCTTACGGCAGGCTCAGGATCTACCACAAGGGTCTTGATGTCTCGATTTGTCTGACGACTGTCGGACCTGCTGACGTTATCAGTATAACGGGTATCAGTAACGCTGAAAATCTTTGTCAGAACATGGCGCCTAGTATGAGTAACCCATCCAGGGCCTTGCTGATCTTTACCGATATGGCTGTGAATCATACGCACCTGCGCGTAAATAGAATTCTGGCCCCCAGTTTAACGGGGGACTTGACCACATTGCCGCCGGCACTGGAGGCAGAAACCTATGTCACCATCAACGGACAGCGGATTCAGTTGCGTCTTGCCGGCAAAGACCCGCAGTCGATCAAGGTGGGCGCCAAGCTGGCGGTAGGGTTGAAGGGGGGCGTCAATTATGAAGTAAAGGCAGAAGTGAAGGCTGAGGCGGCCATCAAGATTGAACTTAAACCGTTATATGCAGCAGAGGTTATCAAAGGCGCTACTGCTGCGATGGCAAGCCAGGCAATGGTGATGGGTATCCCGGACGTAACTACTGGTGGCAATCCTACGCAAGTCGCAGGTATCATCAAGGCCGGACTGGAATATCTCAGTACCGCTCAGGCCAAACATGAAAGTGAAGATGGTTTTGGTGAGGCCAGTGTCACTATCGGTGTTAATGGTGGTATCGGTGTCGGCATCTGGGATACCGGCATTGATCTTGCGTCTGTTTCCGAAGAACTGGCGCTTAAATTACCGCTCGATTCGATTGTTGTCATGGCGACCAGTATTCTGGAACGTTATCTGGATTTCGGTCTGGCTCTGACTTATTCAGGCATGAACCTTTCTACCAGGATTCTGGAAGTCAATGATAATACCGATACCGCCCAGCAGGAGTTCAGCACCAGGGCGCGAGCTGCATCAAGGCTGCTGATCGAGGGTTTGCTGGCAGATATTCTGGCGGTAACCTCAGACGTCAAGCTGGAATCGGAATTTGTCGTGGCCATCCTCGGTACGGCCAATAGTGAAGCAGTTCCCATCTACAAAACCGGCCTGAAGGTCCCGATCGGCAAGATGGCGGCCAACCTGATCAATAATCCCGAGGTCATCGGCGATGCGGCGATAGCTGCCGGCTATCTACTACTGGCGGGAATCGACAGGGATATTACTATTGATCAAACGATATGGGACGACCTGTCGCAAGCCCTGGCCCTTGTGCCGGAGATTACCTATGACTTTCGCAGCATGCCACCGCCCATTCCGCCATTGTATGCCGTGGGTGCGCTTGTTGGTCTGAAAGACATCAATTTACTCAATGTCCTGCTGATGATGAGTCAGGAAATCCAATCCATGCGTGACATTCTGCTCAGTGTGAGACAGGGCGCTATCGATGGTTCGCTGGATCCGTTACGCTCCGCCATAGAGGATTCCCTGACCGTACAAAAACAACTGACGCTGGATGTGATTAAACAATCAATCCTGGCCCTTTCGTACGGCCTTGGTGCCAATGCCGATCTGGGCGCCGAGGTGGTGCTAAAACTGGGCGGTGGTTTTAATCTGGAATCCGAAATCAAAACGAGCGTATTGCTGCTGTTGCTCAATAGTGCCGAGTACCAGGAGGCAGATCAAGCCGTGCTCGCCAAGGCGGCCTTACCCGTAACAGTAACGTTGGGAGCGGGGGTCAGTATTGGTGAAGGTGTAGAGCTGACGGTCGATGGCAGTGGTACAGTTTCGATGGATCTGTTTGAGTGGACGGCAAAACAATGGGATGGTCCGCTACCCTCACCGATCAGCATGCGTGTTGCGGGCTTTCCCGTGCTGGAGTTCGATGGTGTTATCAATAACGATGGCTCGTTGGCCGGCTCCGGCTTTCTGATGTTGCCAATGGGCGGCATCGTTGCGGCCGACTTTTCCGTGGCGGCCAATGGCAATGTGATATCAGGCACATGGTCTGGCGGCGTGGATCTGGGGCCGCTGGGTAAACACACGCTACTCAACGGTGTCCTGGATAATGCCGGACTACACGGCGTTGTGGATACCAATATCCTGGGGTCGCCTTTGAGTGCAGATTTTATCCTTGCTTCAGGCGGAAAACTGTATGGTAGTTATAGCGGCGCGGCAGTGATTGGCGGGTATAAGCTGGCCGCCGTTGACCTGTATATGGGGGCTAATGGTGATTTTAGTGGTCAATACATCGGTGGCATCGACATCGGCGGCTTTAATGCGCAGAGCAATCTGACTATAGACAATAACAGCTTCAGCGGCACCGGGACGATCAATATCCTGGGTTCTGATCTCACCGCCTCAGACATTGAAATCAATCGTTCAGGTTATCTTACCGGTACCTTTACCGGCGTCATACAGGCCGGCCCCTATCAACTCTCTGCAGTGTCACTACAGGTAGTTAATGGTGGGCTGGTTGGTGCCGCGGTAATGGATCTGCCCGGTATTGCGCAGGCGCAAGTTGATCTGCAAATTTATAACGGTGAAGTTACGGCGACCTATGCCGGAGACCTGCAGGGTGGTTTGAGTACTCATGCCGGCATGGTCATCACCAGTACCGGCATTAGCCTTAGTGCGTTACTGAAACAGGATCAGTTGAACAGTGTCGCTAACGAGGTGACTGCGTTGATAACGGCGGCGGCACAACAGGCGCAGTCACTCTTACCGGATGCACAACTGGTGCTGGTTGCCAGGCAAACTGCCGAACAAAGTGCATTGGTGGCACTGAATGAAATTCAGGGTTCGATCGATGCCTTGCGCGCCAGCTATCAAACACAAATTGATGCCGCAAGAGCCGCGCTCAGCGCTGCACAACAGGCGGTTGTAACGGCTCAAAGTGCTGTCAATTACTGGAGTAGCCAGATCAAGGCCCTGGACAACTGGTATAACAACCTGGGTAGTGTCGCAAAGGCAGCCGCATGGCTTGCGTACAAGGCTGACCGCGCCGCTCTGGTGGCCTCGTTGAATGCGGCCAAGGCGACATTAAATGCGGCCAAGGTTTTGTTATCTGAGGCGCAGGCTGCCCTGTCCGCGCTGGAGGCCGAGCTGGATCAGCAGATACAAAATCTTAAAGGTGGTTTGCAGGCTGCTTATGATACAGCCAGTGCCGCACTGGCCGCTGCCACTGCCTATGTCGAGGAGCTGATAAACAAAATTTCAGTGCTGAATTTTGACCCCGTGTCCCTGTTTAGTATTCAATCTGCCTATTTCAGTGTGGATCTTGGTCAGTTAATGAGTGGCAGTTCATTTGAAGTGGCAGCGAGAATGACGTTCATGGGGGCACAGGGACGGATCAGTTTTACTTTCAACCCCGCAGACCCTGTCGACAGTTTCCATCAGCTGGTAAAAACATTGTTGCTGGGTAGCGCACAGCTTTTGAACAACGACAATATTGCCCCAAGGGCATTCAGCGGCCTGGCGCTGGCGCAGCAGGCAGTCGCCGCTGCCGAGCAGGCAGTGCAGGATGCTCAGGATGCACTGACCAATGCCGATGCCCAGGTGGCGCAGATTACCGCGGATTATGAACCCTCGATTACCGAGGCAGAATTGGCGGTCAATGATGCCCAGTTCGCTGTCTACCAGGCCCGGGCAGACATAGACGAATATCTGGCAGCCAACCCCGGGCAGGCGGTTCCGGCGAATTTACAGCTGACGCTCCAGAACGCGCAAAAGGCAGCCGCTGAAACCAGAATGTTATTAGTGTCACGTCAGGCCAAACGGGACCATGCGATTGCCGTTGTATTACAACCCCTGCAAGACGTCTACGACGCTGCAAATACAAAACTCACTGATACACGTGAATACCTGCAGACGTTCGGTGCCCTGGCCGCTGACTGGCAGACAGGTACCGTACTGATACAGATAAAAGCAGCCGATAATACGGGTGGCAGTGGTGTTGCCTCTATTAGCTATAGCGCCAGTGGCAATCAGACCATTGTCCAGACGACTGTGGCGGGTGATGTGGTATCGGTGCCGATTTCTGGTGAGGGCATGGTTTCACTGAAATATTTTGCCACCGATATCAGTGGCAATGTCAGTGATACAACAACAATGACTATCACTATAGACAGCGCCGTCCCGCAAATCAGTTTGATAACCCCGAGTGACCCGGCGAACAACCCCTATAAGGTCGAGGTGTCGGCTACTGATCTGCAAGGCTCGGGTATTTCTCATCTGTTGATAAGTGCCTATGGTGCCGAGACGATCAATGAATACATGGTAGCGGCGGATAAGGCGACTGTCACGCTGACTGCGCCGGGCGTGACCAGCCTGTCGATTACCGCAGTCGATGCGGCAGGCAACAACATCAGGCTTGCACAGGATGTGATGGTGCCGGCTGCCGTAGTAAATACGACTGGTGGTGATTTCAGTGGTGGTGCTAGTGGCGATGCTAGTGGTGGTGGTTCCTTAAGTCTGTTGTGGTTGTTATTCATAGTCACATCACTGTGTCTCAGAAAAATGCAAATGTGCCGGGGCAGGATTGTTAGTATACGAAGATATTGATCCGTGCATGATTGAGGAAAAAACCACTGTCGCGGGTGAAGCAAATAAACTCCATCAGTCCCTAATTGAGCTTATAGATGGTGCAATCGCTGTTGAATCTATATGTCGACAGGGGAGGTACATATAGAAGCTATCCATTCTTGCACTCGTTAGCAGAATCTGGAAGCAGGTGCTCTGATGTTTGGCACATGATGGCGATGCGTATTGATACAAACACTTATATAGTGTTCCTGGCGGACTAATAATCGGTTAAATCGATATGTGTAGTGAGAGTACTTTTATTGGCAATAATTTTTTGAGATAGTCCTGTATACCTTCTATCATGGCCATCTGCTAGCGATGGCGGTGCACAAAACCTATGGGTCTATTCTAGTATTATGGACGTCCCCCAGGGTCGTAGACATCAAAAATGGTAATATTGGAACCAGACCTAAGCTAGACCAATCTGAAATTAATTTATTGGTCCCTGTTGTTGGTGATTGCTCGCGGTGGTGTTTTATGGCGTATCCTGAGAATTAGCTATTGATAGATATGTATCTAATATTTCCCTGATTGCGCTTCTGTTATAAGGTTTGGCTATAAATCCCTTCGCTCCAATCTTCAGTGAATCTTTAACATAGTCTAATGACCTGTCTCCACTGACCATGATTACGTAGGCACTGGGGTCGTTTGCAAGTATTTCAGTTAGGGCCTTGATGCCATTTTTTACGGGCATATAGATATCCAGTAAAGCAATATCCGGATGTTTTTTCTTATGCGTGCGTACGGCTTCTTCTCCATTAAGTGCATATAAGATGTTTTTGCAGCCCATATCGCTTAAATATCTGTTTAATAAATCAAGCGTTACGGCCGCATCATCTGCCACCATTATTGATAGATCAGAGTAATTGTATTTGTGATCCATTTTTATGTGTGTCGATTATTAAAAAATATTTACAGTGCAAAGAGTGTGATTAATGATTTTTGCTGATCTAATGGACTAGTATCTCATGTTTTCCTGTTTCTACATAGATTGTCGATATATATATATGAAACGTAACATAAAAAATGTTCCTGAAGATATTGGGGCATGAATCAGGTTGATAGTCTAAGAGCTAATAGTCAGGGAGATGTCTGACAGATATCTATTCTAGTGATATCCGCTCTCTAGCTGATTGCCTAGTGTAACGTGTGTTTGACTAACTAGTGGACATAATGGCAATCCGTGAAACTTATGATGTGTTAAGCCTTCTTGTGATGGGTTAATGTGTTCGCGGGTGCTGTTTCGGCTATAGGCTGAGGGTGACCGGTTGGTTATGCTCCAGTTTTCGGGGTTGTTGATAATAATCATGTATATCAATTAGATATAGTTGTTCTGTGGTGTGTGTCGGGCTATTGTGGGCATTAAAATAATTAAAGTTACTGGGGTTATCAACGATATGATTATGAAGACGTACAAGGACGTTACTAGATATCAATGACCTGCTTTAAACAGTGCGTTTATGGCAAAGGGATAATATTAATGAACAGGCTGCTCAAGAGCTTCAATGATTATTTTGAAGTTATACCCGCGGATACACCCGAGTTACTAGAGCAGGCTTACAGGCTCCGTTTTAAATCCTACTGTATCGAAGACAAGGTCCCGGGTTTTGATGAAGAAAAATACCCCGATGGATTAGAACATGATAAATATGATGAGCATTCTGCCCAGTGCCTGCTCAAGCACCGTGGTATAGATAATTATGTAGGACTGGTGCGATTGGTTCTAAATGACCCTGCTGACCCGCAATCGCTATTTCCTATAGAAGAACAAACACAACAGTATTTTGATGAAAATATAATCAGCCTGCAGGACTTACCTAGAGCAAAAACTGCTGAGATAACGCGCTTATGTGTTCTTAATGAATACCGTTTGCGTAGAGGCGAGCTTAACTCATTGTTTGGTGATATTGATAACATAAGTCATGAAGGCAAAGATCGCCGATCGTTCCCGCATCCTTTTCTGGGTCTGATGGTGGCTATCATGCAGATGAGTGTCCAGCATAATATCACGCACTGGTACGCCGGGATGGAGCCGAAGCTTAATAGGCGGCTTGCAAAGTTTGGGCTTCAACTGACACCGATAGGACCACTTGTAGAATACCATGGACAACGCCAGCCTTATCTGGGCGTCATCCACGATGTGATGAAAAATATATATATAGAGCAGCGAAATATTTGGGGGCTGCTGACTGATGAGGGTAGTATCTACCCGCCTCCTGAAGGGGCGGATATTGATATGAAAAAAATCGGTTTTTAATTGTTTGTCTGATTTAACAGAATATTTAACGGCACC
>Ga0316190_10000834_pt1 | contig 21890 bp, 21 predicted proteins | sample Eddworburrow2_MG_FD_204929 | JGI IMG/M metagenome (GOLD analysis project Ga0316190, IMG submission 204929) | Coastal sediment microbial communities from Maine, United States - Eddy worm burrow 2 | ecosystem: Environmental > Aquatic > Marine > Coastal > Sediment | place: USA: Maine | collected... | reverse complement strand
GAAGCAGTCGACCGACATGATCATCGATGAGCGTCTTCAACTGCAAGAGGGCCGAAAGCTGGGCATCACCCCCGATGAGGAACAGGTCAATGGGGTCCTGTCGGACATGGCCTCAAAAAATAATCTCGATGTGAATGGCCTTTCGACGGCCTTGGCCCGCGCCGGCGTCAACATCAGAACGCTCAAGAATCGCATTGGCGCCCAGATGGTTTGGCAGCGCGTAGTGCAGCAGAAATTTCGCCGAGAGGTTCAAGTGAACGATGCGGACATTGACCGTGAGCTGTCCGAAGCCGGAGGTGGGGGGGGCACCGGCGGCATTCAACAAATTCGCCTTGCGCTTCCGAGCGGCGCCGATCAACGGGCCGTGGCCGCCAAGATCGCAGCAGCCGAAAACTTACGCGCACGGTTCAGAGGATGCGGCAGCGTCCAGAGCCTGGCCAAGGGTGTCGAGGGCGCGACGGTTAGGACACTGCCGGCGCAGCAAGCCACGACCCTAGGGTCGCCTGCGCGCATTCTGGTCCGCAATGCGAAAGTGGGGCAGATGACGCCTCCGACCCTGTCTCGCTCCGCGATAGAGCTCTACGCCGTCTGCGGAACCGAGGCCAGCGCGGCCGCTGGCGACTTAAATGCCCGCGAATTGACCCAGCGAAAACTGATGAACAAGGAACTGCTTGCCAAGTCCGAAAAGCTGATGACCGAGCTCCGCGATACCGCCTTGATCGAATACCGCTGACGAAGATTTTCGTGCCTTGCACATCGTGCTAGGCCCATGGCGATGAGCAGGCCCGCAGAACCCCTTGCCCTGACGCTCGGCGATCCCGCCGGTATTGGGCCGGATATCACGCTCCTTGCGTTCACCGCAAGAAACCGCGAGCAAATACCACCCTTCGTTTTTCTGGGCGATGCCGCAATCCTTGAGGCACGTGCCAAGGCCCTCGGGCTTTCGGTCCCCATCGCGACAGTGCAGGCGCATGATGAGGCCATGGACGCGTTTGCAGAGGCTCTTCCGGTGCTTCCAATTCCTGTTCCGGTGCCGACCACGCCTGGCACCCCCAATCTCAGCGCCCAGGACGCCGTGCGGCACTCAATCGAATTGGCGGTCGAGATGGTGCAGTCCGGCGAGGCTCGCGCGATCGTCACGAACCCGGTCTCTAAGTCGCAGCTTTATCAAAGAGGCTTCGAGTTTCCGGGGCATACGGAGTATCTCGCGGCACTGGCGGGCGGTGCACCGCCGCCCCACCCCGTCATGATGCTCGCCTCCGACACGCTCAAAGTTGTGCCGGCCACCATCCACATTCCCCTAAAAGACGTGCCACAGGCCCTCACGGCTGAGCTGCTGACAAATACCATTGCGATTACCGATCGGGACATGCGTCGCTATTTCGGTATTGATCGCCCCCGGATTGCGGTCAGCGGCCTCAACCCCCACGCAGGCGAGGAGGGGCGGCTGGGGCGCGAAGAGGTCGAGATGATCGCTGAGACGATCGAAGCTGCGCAAGACGCTGGTCTTGATGTGACGGGGCCCCACCCCGCCGACACGCTGTTCCATGCAGCCGCACGCGAGCGCTACGATGCGGCGATCTGCATGTATCACGATCAAGCGCTGGTTCCCTTCAAAACGCTCGCCTTCGAGGAAGGTGTGAACGTGACGCTCGGGCTTCCCTTTGTGCGGACCTCGCCAGACCATGGAACCGCCTTCGATATTGCCGGAACCGGCAAAGCAAGCCCACGCAGTCTGATCGAGGCGTTGCGCCTCGCCGACACGATGAGCGCGATGGCCGCCGCCAGAGACGCTGGATGACGGCGCCCGACGGCCTGCCGCCCTTGCGCGATGTGATCCGTGCCGCAGGCCTCACCGCGAAGAAGAGCCTTGGACAAAACTTCCTGCTTGATCTCAATCTGACCCGGCGCATTGCGCGCGCAGCCGGGCCGCTCGACGGTGTGAACGTCGTCGAGGTCGGCCCAGGACCTGGTGGCCTCACCCGCGCTCTTCTCATGGAAGGGGCACACAAGGTCCTTGTTATCGAGCGCGATGAGCGCTGCCTCGCCGCCCTTGAGCCCATCGCTGCAGCGTATCCCGGACGGCTCGAGATTGTCAGCGCCGATGCGCGCAAAATCGACTATGCCGCCTTGCCAATCTCAGCACCGACGCATCTCGTTGCCAACCTGCCCTATAGCGTGGCCACACCGCTTCTTATTGGCTGGCTCAAGACCGAGCCCTGGCCGCCCTGGTTCGATGGCCTCGTCTTGATGTTCCAGCGCGAAGTTGCAGAGCGGATCGTCGCGGCGCCCGGCACGAAGGAGTACGGCCGCCTCAGCGTTCTCACCCAATGGCGCACGGAACCCCGTATTCTGTTTTCACTGCCGCCGGATGCCTTCACACCGAAGCCCAAAGTTGCCTCAAGTGTCGTGAAGCTTGTCCCGCGCGCTCACCCAGAGCCTGCCTGCAATATCCAATGGCTGGAAAGGGTCACGGCCGCCGCGTTCGGCCAGCGGCGCAAGATGCTCCGTGCCAGCCTCAAGCAGATCGCACCTGATGCGGAGGATATGTTGATGCAGCTTGGGCTCGATCCGCAAGCCCGCGCGGAGACGCTGCAAATCGGCGACTTCTGCCGCATCGCGAACGCATTGGCGCATCGCTAAAGCCAGCGCCTAGAGGTCCGCCAAGAGACCTTTTACAAAACCTTCCAGCCCCGTCAGCCGCGCGCGCTTCAGCCGCTCGGCCGCGAGGATCGCATGGACAGCAGCCACGGATCGATCAACATCGAAATTGACGAGCACGTAGTCGTAGTCGCTCCAATGCTGGATCTCGTTGCTCGCGCCGCGCATCCGGCGCACCACGATCTCGTCGGAGTCTTGCGCGCGCAACTTCAAGCGTTCTTCAAGCGCACCCGCGGTCGGTGGCAAGACAAACACCGAGACGACGTCGCTCGCCGCTTCCTTGTGCAGCGCATCAGCTCCCTGCCAATCCACATCGAAAAGCACGTCGCGGCCCTCGCTTAAGTCCTGATCCACGGGCGCACGCGTCGTACCGTATTCGTTGTCGAAAACCACGGCCCATTCCAGAAACGCTTTCTCATCGCGCATCTGGCTAAACGTCTTCTTGTCCACGAAGTGGTAGTCTTTTCCGTCCACTTCGCCAGGACGCTTTTCGCGCGTGGTGTGCGAGATTGACGAGGCGATGCCAGGGTCTTCCTGAAGAACACGCCGCGCGATCGTCGTCTTGCCAGCACCACTTGGCGAGGATAGCACCAGCATGAGTCCTCGGCGGTTAATGGTCTCCATGGGAGCGCTCACGGGCAACCTCACTCAATATTCTGCACCTGCTCGCGCAGCTGGTCGATGACCGATTTGAGCTCAAGCCCAATCCGGCTGATCTCAATATCGGCAGCCTTCGAGCAGGTCGTATTGGCTTCGCGATTGAACTCTTGGGCCATAAATTCCAGCTTGCGGCCAGCCGGCTGACCGCTTCCGATCAACTCCCTGGCCGCGGCAACATGAGCGACAAGCCGGTCGAGCTCTTCTTGAATGTCGGCCTTCGCCGCCAGAAGAAGCCCCTCTTGCTGCAAGCGCTCCGGCTCGAACGAGGCCCCTGCCTCATCGAGCCGTGAAATCTGATCGCGGAGCCGCGCCGTCATCAGGTCGGGCTGACGCCTCATGACGTCTGAGGCTTGTGAGACAAGTCCATCGATCGCGGCAAGCTGCGTCTCGATAACCTTCTGCAGCCGCTCTCCCTCAGCGATGCGGGCCTCGACAAGCTGCTCCAACCCGGTGGAAAGTCCGGCCAAAAGCGCAGTGGCCAAAGCCTCCCGCTCCTCATCGCTTTCCTCCGGTTCGGCAACCTCCACAACGCCCCGCATCCCAAGGAGCGTGTCGAGCCTCGCGGGTTCCATGCCTGTTATGTCTTTGGCACGCTGCGCAGCCGCAGAGGCCTCGGAGAGCGCGGCCTCATTTAGGCGAATTTCCATGCGCCCGGCCTCACGCTTCAGGCCAAGCGAGATCGAGCAATTGCCTCGAACCAGGCGCTCCTGGCACTTCGCGCGCACGGCAGCTTCAAGCCGCTCCATGCCAGAGGGTAGCCTAAGGCGCAGATCAAGCGAGCGACCGTTGACGCTCCGAATTTCCCAATACCACCGGGTCTGCTCATGAGTCCCATCGGTGCGGGCGAAGCCAGTCATGCTCTTCAGGGTCATTATATATGCTCGCCTTACGATGATTGGAGCTTCCGTTATCGGACGCTGGCGTTTTCGCGATTTATACCCGAGTCGGCGGGAAATACAGGTGCCCTGGCTCGAGGGCCCGAATACAGGGCCTTGTGAGCCAAAGATAAAGAAGAATAGGGAAAGACCGTCCTTACCGGACCGGATTGCGCTGCGGGGTCACCACCGGTCCGCCGACAGGGGTCAACCCGACCTCTCCTTCAGGCAGGAGCATCCCTCGTTCCGCCGCAGCTTGGGCGGCATCTGCCTCCGCCTTCTGCCGAGCGCGGATCTCACGCTCGATCTTCCGCCACGTGGCGACATTCTTATTATGCTCAGCCAACGTGGATGAGAAGAAGTGGCCGCCCTTGCCATTGGCGACGAAATAGATGTCTTTGGTTTTCGCAGGCTTCAAGACAGCTTCGATCGCCGCGCGCCCGGGGTTGCCGATCGGCGTTGGCGGCAAGCCGTCAATTTGATAGGTATTATAAGGGTTTTTGCCCTTAAGCTCGTCTCGCGTAATAGGGTGATCCCGCATGCCTGAGCCCCCAAAAATGCCATATATAATGGTCGGGTCGGACTGAAGCCGCATCCCTTTGCGCAGTCTGTTGTGGAATGCGCTGGCAATGCGCGGGCGCTCCTCCGCAACACCGGTTTCCTTCTCCACCATGGATGCCAGAATGACAGCCTCCTCAGGAGTTTTGACCATGATGTCCGGGTCGCGCTCTTCCCAAACTTTGGCGAGGAATTTCTGCTGCGCGAGCCGCATGCGCTGAAGGATATCCACCTTCGAATCCTTGGCTCCAAAGCTGTAGGTGTCCGGCAGCAGCGATCCCTCCGGCGGCACTTCGGTCACGACCCCATCAAGCTCGGGATTGGCCTCCAGCCGCTTCACAATCTGCTGGCTGGTCCACCCTTCCGGAAATGTCACACGGAACTGGACGGATTTTCCGTCCACCAAGGTATTGAGGACCTGTCGCATGGTCGCGTGCTTGTCGAACTGGTACTCGCCCGCTTTCAGGCTCCCCTTGCCCTTCAGGCGCATGAAATAGAAAATGCTCGCCATGAAGATGCGGCGGTCTGTGATGATTCCCTCTGCCGTGAGACGATTTGCGATGGCCGCACTACTCGCGCCGCGTGGCACCGCGAACACTGTGGAAACCTCAAGCGGTCCTGGCCGGTCGAACTCGAAACGGAGAAAAAGGACGAAGGCCAGCGCCGCACACAGCACAATCAGCACGAAATTGAACAGGCCATCGAACATCCCCAAGAACGGATGGGAGTCCTGCTCCTCCTCCTCCTCTTGCGCCGGAAGCTCGGGCGGCCGCTGGGGAACTAAGGCCTCGGCGGGGCTGTTGGGCATCATGTTCCCAGGCGCGCGGCCCACCATATGCGCAGCCGGGAGGCCGGTAACAGGATCGAGCACAGGCCTGCGCGGACCATTGGCCGAAGGAGTAATGGGGGGAGGTCTCCGCGTGGAAGTCATGCCAGATGCGCGCGAACCTTAATGATTAAGAAGCCATTTTCCAGCGAAGTATGACGAAAGGGTGGTTCACCTGACAAGCAAAGGATTGGTTCAAGACGCGTAGCGACGCATGACGAGCGAAGCATTTGTGCCGCCAAATCCGAACGAATTTGAAAGCACCGTGTCGATTGTCCGTGGCCGTGCCGTATGCGGCACGAGATCGATCGCCGTCGTGACCGAGGGATTGTCCAAATTCAGTGTGGGCGGTGCGATGTTGTCCCGCACAGCAAGAACAGAGAAAATCGCCTCAATAGCCCCGGCCGCGCCAAGCAAATGTCCGGTCGCCGATTTTGTTGAGGACATGGAGACCTTCCCGGCCGCATTGCCGAACAGCCGCTCGACAGCCGCCAGCTCAATCTCATCACCCATGGGCGTCGATGTTCCATGGGCGTTGATATAGTCAATATCGGCCGGGTCGATGTCTGCCCGCTTCACCGCAGCGCTCATGCAGCGGAAGGCCCCGTCACCATCCTCGGCAGGTGCCGTGATGTGGAACGCATCGCCGGAAAGCCCGTAGCCGATGATCTCCGCGTAGATATTCGCGCCGCGCGCCTTGGCGTGTTCAAGCTCTTCGACAACGACCACACCGGCGCCCTCTCCCATGACGAAACCGTCCCGATCTCGGTCATAGGGACGAGAGGCTTTTTGTGGCTGATCGTTGAAGTTGGTCGACAAGGCACGGCAGGCCGCAAAGCCGGCGAGCGCCAAACGGCAGATCGGCGATTCACTTCCGCCAGCAACCATCACATCCGCGTCGCCAAACGCCACGAGCCGCGAGGCATCACCAATGGCATGCGCGCCTGTGGAGCACGCGGTAACCACGGCATGGTTGGGGCCTTTGAGCCCATGCTCGATCGAAACATAGCCGGAGGCCAAATTGATCAGCCGCCCGGGAATGAAGAATGGGCTAACCCGACGCGGCCCCTTCTCGTTGAAAAGGAGCGACGTCTTTTCAATACCCTGCAGACCGCCAATGCCCGATCCGATAAGAACGCCGGAGCGAATCTGGTCTTCATAGGCTGTTGGCTTCCAACCCGCGTCATTGAGGGCCTGAGTGGCCGCGCCCATGGCATAGACGATGAAGTCGTCGACCTTGCGGCGCTCTTTGTGCTCCATCCAATCGTCGGGATTGAATGTTCCATCGCTTCCATCGCCACGGGGCACCCGACAGGCAACCTGGCATGACAAGTCCGACACATCGAAGTCTTCGATGTACTTGGCGGCGTTCTCGCCAGCGGTCAGCCGTTTCCAGACACCCTCATGGCCGGAGCCGAGGGGAGAAACGAGACCTAGACCTGTGATGACGACACGTCGCATCGCACCTCTATGGGGCTCTTTCGAGTGTGTTTGGTTATCGAGCCCTAAGGGGCACGACGGCACTGACTGTCCTTTCAGGCATCGGCCAGCGACAGGCTACGCTGGGTTCTTGTCCAGAAACTTGATGGCGTCGCCCACTGTGAGAATGGTCTCGGCGGCATCGTCCGGGATCTCACACCCAAACTCTTCCTCAAATGCCATTACCAACTCGACCGTATCCAGGCTGTCCGCCCCAAGGTCGTCGATAAAGCTCGCGTTGTCGGTGACCTTGTCGGCCTCAACGCCGAGATGCTCCACAACGATCTTCTTTACGCGCTCAGAGATGTCGCTCATGTCCTCTTCACCGTCCCTTAAACTCTAAAATTCCGTAGGCCTTGCGTACCCCAGAGCAGTCAGCCCTCGGCCCAGTACCCTCTCGTGCTTCGTCAGGAGGGTTGATCGCGGCGGGATTGTACTTTGTCAAGCCCCCACAAACGGGCGATGGGGTAGCATACTCTATATGACTTTGCCAGAAGCCCTTCACTGGTAGACCGGTTTACAAAAAACTCTAAGGCCATCCGTGCAACCTGTTGCCGGAAAAGCCCTTTAGACCATGATCATGCCGCCGTTAATGTGCATGGTTTCGCCCGTGACGTAAGATGCTTCTTCACTTGCAAAAAACACCACTGCGGCGGCAACATCCTTGGGCTCGCCGAAGCACTGGGCCGGGATGGCGGCGGCAATCGCCTCGGTCTGCTTTTCGGTCAGCGCATCGGTCATTGGTGTTGAGATAAATCCAGGCGCAATACAATTGGCCGTGATGCCGCGCGCCGCCACTTCGCGCGCCAGAGACTTGGTCATGCCAACAAGGCCCGCCTTCGAGGCCGCATAGTTCCCCTGCCCAGGATTGCCAAGCACGCCCGAGATCGATGCAATATTCACGATGCGCCCGCCCCTGCGGCGCATCATGCCGCGCACGACGGCCCGCGTCAGCGTGAAGACCGAGGTGAGGTTGACCGACAGCACGTCGTCCCACTCCTCATCCTTCATCCGCACAAAGAGATTGTCTTTGGTGATGCCGGCATTGTTGACCAGAATATCGACTTGACCGATGGCCTTCTCGGCTGCGTCCGCGAGGCCCGCGACAGCCGACCGATCGCGAAGATCGCATGGCAGCACGAACACCCGATCCCCGAGTTCACTGGCAAGTTTCTTCAGCTTTCCGGCATTGGTGCCTGAGATCCCGACAATGGCCCCCTGCTCGTGCAGCGCCTTAGCGATGGCACCGCCGATACCGCCCGTCGCGCCCGTAACGAGGGCGCCTTTTCCACTGAGGTCGAACATTTACACGGCGCTCCTTAATCTCGTGGCGTGTTAGCCATTTAGCGCCGCTGCGGCGCTCTCCAACTCTTCCGGCATTCCGGCACTGCGCGCCTCGATACCGTCGAACCGCCGCGCTATCCCTGTCAGAACACGTCCGGCGCCAACCTCGTACATTGTCTCAACACCATGGCTTGCCAGATAAAGCATCGTCTCGCGCCAGCGCACCATACCGGTGACCTGCTCCACGAGACGGGCGCGAATCGCTTCCGGGTCGGAGATCGCCTCAGCCAAGACATTCGCGACGACCGGAACGGCGGGCGGCGCAATCTCGACGTTTGACAGCGCCTCGGCCATCACATTTGCCGCAGGCTGCATCAGCGCGCAATGGAACGGTGCGCTCACAGGCAGCAACACAGCGCGGCGTGCGCCGTATTTCGGCGCAAGGCCCACGGCCCGCTCAATCGCCGTCTTCTTTCCGGAAATCACCACCTGGCCTGGCGCATTGTCGTTCGCGGCCTCGCAGCACTCTCCCTCGCTCGCCGCGGCGGCCAGCTCCTGTGCCTGAGCAAGATCGGCCCCCAGCAAAGCGGCCATGGCCCCCTCGCCCACAGGCACCGCCTCCTGCATAGCCCGGCCACGTGTCTTCAAAAGCCGCGCCGTATCGGCGAGGCTCAACGCACCAGAGGCAGCTAGCGCGGAGTATTCTCCCAACGAGTGACCGGCGACATAGGAGACCTTGTCCGGCAGGCTGACAACCATGGTTTCGCAAAGCACCCGCATGGCGGCCAGAGAAACAGCCATCAGAGCGGGCTGTGCATTCTCGGTCAGGGTCAAGTCGGCCTCAGGCCCTTCCCACATCAGTTGAGAGAGCTTCTGGCCCAGCGCGTCGTCGACCTCGGTAAAGACATCCTGAGCGGCCGGAAACGCCTTTGCCAGTTCGGCACCCATGCCGACCGCTTGGCTTCCTTGGCCCGGAAAAACGAAAGCAATGCACATTTCTTGGCTGATGGACTTCTTGTTTGTCGGAAGGTGGCCAAAGACACCGTTTCAATCTTGCCTGTCAAGCGGGCTTGTGGCCGCCAGCCGATGGATCGCTCCCCGCCAACGCGCGACTCCGCCCGCCGGCTGAGAACCTGGTAATAGTGTTGCAAAGCCCACGCAAAACACTATAAACCCCAGCTTCTAGCAACCGCTCCGGTCGGAGGCTGAACGGAGGACCGCGTGATTGCCGTCACGGCAGTCCCAAGCGGCAGGATGACAATCCGCCCTCCCGTGTCTCCGCTCTCAAGGGCTTTCGCTCTCAAGAGCTACTTCTTGGGCCTTTCCTTCATCGCGCCCATGATGAGGCTTCGCGCCGGAGCAACGAAGAAGAAGGAAAGGCACACCATGCCTCTCTATGAGCACGTGTTCCTGGCACGCCAGGACGTTTCGACGCAGCAGGTCGAAGGCCTGCAGCAGACCTTCCGCTCCCTGATCGAGGAGAATGGCGGATCGGTCGGCAAGACGGAATATTGGGGACTCAAAACCCTCACCTATCGCATCAAGAAGAACCGTAAGGCTCACTACTCGCTGATGAACATCGATGCGCCACACGAGGCGGTCGCGGAGATGGAGCGTCAGATGGGTTTGTCGACGGACATTATCCGTTTCCTGACCATTCGGGTCGATGAGCACGAAGACGCGCCATCGGCGATGATGCGCCGCTCCGATCGCGATGAGCGCGACGGACGCCGCGGCCCTCGCCGCGACCACGACCGGGGACCTCGCGACCACGACCGCCCTCCCCGTGATCATGATCGGGCGCCACGCGAAGAGGCCCCGGCCCCTGAGGCGGCTAGAACCGAAGACAAGAGTGAAGCCAAGAGCGGCGAGGAGGCCTCCGAATGAGTGCGACCGCAATGCAAGCCCGCCGTCCGTTCTATCGTCGGCGCAAAGCCTGTCCGTTCTCGGGCGATAAGGCCCCGAAGATCGACTACAAAGATGTGAAGCTATTGCAGCGCTACGTATCTGAGCGCGGCAAGATGGTGCCGAGCCGCATTACGGCCGTCTCCGCCAAGAAGCAGCGCGAATTGGCACGTGCCATCAAGCGCGCGCGTTTTCTTGGGTTGTTGCCCTACCTCATTCAGTAGAGCTTCGGCCTTGAGGCCTTCTTTGGGCACTCATGGCTTCATTATCGATCTGACGAAAAGTTGGGGCGGGCATCATGCCCTCCCCTAACCGCATCTCAAGGAGGCGGGACAGCGAGACCAATGCCGGCACATCTTTTCATAGGCGCAGGCGCAGGCCTGGTTTCAGCAACGCTGTTTGCGTCCGCCATGGTCGCATCGGCGCTTGCCGGCTTGATCATCTATCTCTGCCCGCTTCCTCTTTGCCTTGCCGGACTTGGCTGGGGACGCTCGGCTGCCGGCCTTGCAGGGCTCATCGGAACAATCCTGTCTGCCTTGCTGTTAGGGCCGGCCCACGCACTCGCATTCGCCCTGTGTCTTGCGATACCGGTCACAGCGCTCGTCCATCTCATCTTGCTCTCACGGACATCGACCAGTCTGGACAACGAGGCAAAGCCCGTTCTCGATTGGTACCCCGCCGGGCGGCTCGTGGCTGCGGCGGCCCTGATCGCAGGGACCATCGCCGCGCTGATGGTGCTGGCCCTTGGCCCCGACATGGCCGGCTACAACGCCTCAATCGACGAAATGCTGCCACGTATCCACGATGCGCTCGGTGCCAACGATGAGGTCTGGACGCCGAAAATGGCCGAAAATCTGAAGGCCGTTTTGGCGAAGGCCTTGCCGGCGGCCTTTGCAATTGTGTGGCTCACGGTCGCTCTGTTCAATCTTTGGCTGGCCGGCACGATCGTGCGCAGATCGGGGCACGCAATCCGTCCATGGCCAGATCTGCATGCCCTTGAGATCCCCAATGTTGTGGTTTTGGTGTTTGCCCTCGCCCTGGCCGCATCGTTTTTGCCGGGCATCCTTGGCCTGATCGGCACCGGGTTTGCGGGGGCGCTACTGCTGGCCTACGTCCTCCAAGGCCTCGCGGTCATCCACGTCTATAGCCTTGGCGTGCCCCTTCGCCCGCTTCTACTGACAGTGGTTTATCTGGGAATTTTGTTTCTTGGCTGGGTGGCGATCATCGTTGCCATTCTCGGCCTTGGTGAACCCCTGTTTGGCTTGCGCAACCGCGCCAGTGCGCGACCAAGCGACCAGGACAATGACTCAAACACCTGACAATCGCGAACTGACACTTAGGAGTACTAAGACATGGAAATCATCTTGCTGGAGCGCATTGGGCGCCTTGGACAAATCGGTGACGTTGTCACAGTCAAAGACGGCTACGCCCGGAACTTCTTGTTGCCGCAAGGTAAGGCCTTGCGCGCGACCCAAAGCAACCGTGCTCATTTCGAGAGCGAACGCGCGCAGCTCGAGGCACGCGATCTCGATCGCAAGACCGAGGCCGAGGCCGTCGCTGAAAAGCTGGGCGGCGAGAGCTTCATCGTCATCCGTCAAGCCGGCGACAACGGCCAGCTCTACGGGTCCGTCTCAACCCGCGACATTGCCACGGCGGTCACCGAAGGAGGCTTTTCCATTGAGCGCCGCCAGGTGCAGCTCGACAAGCCGATCAAGACGCTCGGCCTTCACGATGTCCGCATCGCCCTCCATGGTGAAGTCGTGCCGACTGTGATCGTCAACGTCGCCCGGACAGAGGACGAGGCCAAGCGCCAGGCCCGCGGCGAGGATGTCACCCAGGAACGCACCGACGAGGAAGAGGACGCGGAAGCCGCACGTATCGCAGGCGAAGCCCTCTTTGAGGAAGGCGCCGAAGACGAAGACGAGGCCGCAGAGTTCGAAGAGGCGGCTGATGACGATATCGAGACCGATTAAGAAGAAGACGACGACAAAGAGTAGGCTTTGTCGCACGGCTCTTCCCCTCCGCGGGGTGAGGATTGAACCAAATTGAAGAGGCGGGCCTCAGGCCAGCTTCTTCATGGTGTTGGCGCTCGTAAGAGGTAACAGGGCCTCTTCCCTGTGGGCGCCGCCACGATATCCCCGATGTTCACAGACCTGACACCTGGTGGGCCATCGGCAAATGGCTACTCTTGTGCATGACCGCATTGATTCGCCAGGCCCCGCACGAGCCCGCTCACAATCCCTCATCCGATACAGCCGAGTACCGGGAGGCCCCCAAAAATCTGGAAGCCGAACAGGCTCTCCTCGGCGCCATCCTCGTGAACAACGAGGCCCTGGATCGGGTGTCCAGTTTCCTCAAGCCGGATCATTTCTTTGATCCGTTGCACGGACGCATCTTCGAGAGCGCGGCCAAACTCATCATGGGGGGCAAGCGCGCCACGCCCATCACGCTCAAGACCTTCTTTCAGTCCGACGCCCCCGCCGGCGATCTAACCGTCCCCCAATATCTTGGAAGGCTCGCAGCCAACGCCACCACGATCATCAACGCCGAGGACTATGGCCGTACGGTCTACGATTTGGCGGTCCGGCGGAACCTCATCGATATCGGCGAGGGCATGGTCAATACGGCCTACGATTCGCCCATTGACGCGGAGCCTTCGGCGCAGATCGAGGATGCGGAACAGCAGCTCTACGAACTCGCAGAGACGGGAAAATACGGCGCGGGCTTCGAGCCTTTTTCCTCCGCCCTCACCGATGCCATCGATATGGCGGCGAATGCCTATCAGCGCGATGGCGGCCTGTCCGGTATTGCCACAGGCTTTTCCGATCTCGACCAGCGCATGGGTGGCCTTCAAGCCTCCGACTTGATCATCATCGCCGGACGCCCCTCCATGGGAAAGACGGCGCTGGCCACGAACATCGCCTATCACGTGGCAAAAGCCTATGCGGCGAGCCAGGATGGCCGCGAGGTCACCGACGGTGGGGTCGTGGGCTTCTTCTCGCTCGAAATGTCGGCCGAACAGCTCGCCACCCGCATCATTTCCGAACAATCGCAAATCTCCTCTGAAAAGATCCGGCGTGGCCGCATCGATTCTGGCGATTTCGATCGGATCGTCGAAATCTCCCAGGAGCTGCAGAATTTACCGCTCTTCATTGACCAGACCGGCGGCATCACAGTGGCCCAACTCGCCGCACGAGCGCGCCGCCTAAAAAGGCAGCGAGGACTAGGGTTTATCGTGGTAGATTACCTTCAGCTCTTAAGTGGTTCCTCGCGGCGGGCGCAGGAAGGGCGCGTGCAGGAGGTCTCCGAAATCACGACCGGGCTGAAAGCCCTGGCCAAAGAACTTCATGTGCCAGTCCTGGCTCTGTCCCAGCTTTCCCGGCAAGTGGAGCAGCGCGAGGACAAGCGGCCACAGCTGGCGGATTTGCGTGAATCGGGCTCCATTGAGCAGGATGCCGATGTGGTAATGTTTGTGTTCCGCGAGGAATATTATTTGGAACGCAGCCAGCCCCGCGAGAACACCGAAGAGCACAGACAGTGGCAACAGAACATGGAAGCGGTCATGGGCAAGGCCGAGGTGATCGTCGGCAAACAGCGGCACGGCCCGACGGGGAGCGTGACGCTACAGTTCACGCCGGAATTCACCCGCTTCTCCAACCTCGCAGCCTCGGAGCGTCTGCCGGAGCGCATGGAGTGAGGCCTTCGGCCTCGCGCCCGGACCAATCGGGCGTACCCGAAACCGCCGCGCACGAGACGGCGGTTCTCACCATCGATCTTGACGCGCTGGCCGCCAACTACCTGCTCTTGCGAGAACGCGCCGCGCCAGCCGAGTGTGCCGCAGTAGTCAAGGCCGATGCCTACGGTCTCGGTATGGCGGAGGCTGCGCCGGTCTTGTGGCGTGCCGGCTGCCGCACGTTTTTCGTTGCCACGTTGCGGGAGGCGATAGACTTACGCACCATTCTTCCCGACGCCATCATCTATATGTTGAACGGCCTGCTCGCCGGGACTGCGGAAACGCTGCACCAATGGCACCTGCGCCCTGTGCTCAACAGCGCCGATGAGATTCGCGAATGGGCCGCTTACTGCACGTCCGCAGGAGAGACGCTGGCCTGCGCCATCCATGTGGATAGTGGCATGAACCGGCTCGGTCTCTCCGCCGCTGACGTCGAAGACGTGCGGGAGGCCGCCGACCTTTGGCCCGCCCTCGCCCTCTCTCTCATCATGAGCCACCTGGCCTGCGCCGACGACCAGGCTCATTCCAAAAATGCTGACCAGCGCGCCCGCTTCGATCACTTGCGTGCAAAGCTTCCACAAACGCTAGCAAGCCTCGCAAATTCCGCCGGAATATTGCTTGGGCCTGACTATCTCTACGATGTGGTCCGCCCTGGGGTTGCCATGTATGGCGGTCATCCGCGCCGGCAAGGCGATAATCCCTTCCACCCGGTGGTCCACCTGACAGGCCGCATCTTGCAAATCCGTGAGGCCTCGCCCGGCGAGACGGTGGGTTATGGTGCCACACGCACCTTGAGCCGCCCAACACGCATTGCTGTCGTGTCCGCTGGCTATGCCGATGGGCTGTTCCGCGCGCTCTCCACCGGTGATGGGGAACACGGGCTAACGGCCTATCTTGGCCCCCACCCCGTCCCAATTCTCGGCCGCGTTTCCATGGACCTGATCAGCATCGACGTCACGGACGTTCCAGAAGCGCTCGCCACCCGCGGCGCCTGGGTCGAACTGCTTGGGCCGAATGTCAGCGCCCATGCCATGGCCCTTCACGCCGGCACGATTGACTATGAGATCCTCACAAGCCTCGGCACGCGTGCAACGCGGCGCTATGTCGGTGGCTAGGAGAGGCACGGCGGATCCCCATGGCAAAACCATCCAAAGCCTATGTCTGCCAGTCCTGCGGTGCGGTCGCCGCCCGCTGGTCGGGAAAATGTGCCGCCTGCGGAGACTGGAACTCGCTGATCGAGGAAGCATCCACGCCAACCTACGCGCCCGCTCTTGTGGCGATCAAGGGTGGCAAAGGCAGACAAGCGCAGTTCGAAACGCTGAACGCCAAGACGGACGATGCGCCCCGTCTCAAAACAGGGATCGAGGAACTCGATCGAGTCTTAGGGGGTGGATTGGTTCCAGGTGCTGCTGTGCTTGTGGGAGGCGATCCTGGCATTGGCAAATCGACGCTCCTGCTGCAGGCCGCAGCAGAGCTCGCAAGCCAAGGTGCCCCCGTTATCTACCTCTCTGGCGAAGAGGCCACCGCACAGGTCCGGATGCGGGCCGCGCGGCTCGGGATCGCGGACGCCCCCGTCGCGCTCGGCACTGAGACCAATGTCGCCAATATCATTGCCACCTTGAGCAGTGGTGCGCCCCCGGCCCTTGTCGTCATCGATTCGGTGCAGACCCTGTGGTCGGAGGGGATTGAATCGGCCCCCGGCACTATCTCGCAGCTCCGTGGCTGCTCCGCTGCGCTGATTAGCTACGCCAAGGCAAGCGGCACGACGCTCGTCTTGGTTGGCCACGTCACAAAGGACGGACAAATCGCCGGCCCCAAGGTCATCGAACACATGGTCGACACAGTGCTCTACTTCGAGGACCTAAGCGGTCACCAGTTCCGCATCTTGCGGGCCGTCAAGAACCGGTTTGGGCCAACCGACGAGATCGGCGTGTTCGAGATGCGCCTTGAGGGCCTTCGCGAGGTCGAGAACCCATCCGCCCTCTTTCTCAACGATTCCGATCGCGGCTCGCCCGGCACGTCTGTCTTCGCCGGCATGGAAGGCACGCGGCCCATACTCGTTGAAATTCAAGGCCTTGTCGCCCAGAGCGTGCTTGGAACGCCGCGACGCGCGGTCGTGGGCTGGGACCCCAACCGCCTGTCGATGCTGCTTGCTGTCTTGGAAGCGCGCTGTGGGGTACGGCTGGGCGGCCACGATGTGTACCTAAATGTAGCCGGAGGCTTGCGTATCACCGAGCCGGCCGCCGATCTTGCCGCCGCCGCTGCTCTTCTGTCGTCCTTCACGGGGCGCGCGGCGCCGGACGACACGGTTTATTTCGGTGAGGTCAGCCTAACGGGCACCGTGCGCGCCGTCGGCCACTCGGACCAACGCCTCAAGGAAGCGGCAAAGCTCGGCTTCATTCAGGCGGTTCTGCCCCCAAGCAAAAGTGCCAAAGACCAAGACGTGAAGGGCATCGCGCTCAACCCTGTGTCCCAGCTCGAGGAGCTCGTCACGTGGTTCGCACTACCCGCCGATTAGCACCGGCCACGACATTTCCGATAAGTGTTACCCCCAAGGCATTGCGCCTTCGGGCCCAAGTGTGCTTCATCGCCGGGAATCGTGATAGTTTCTTGTCGTCTGCCTGAGGGAACCTTGCTTCATGCCAATCTCCTGGCTCGATATCATTTTGATTGTCATCATGCTCATCTCGGGCTTCCTCGCGATGGTGCGTGGCTTTACCCGGGAAGTCCTGTCGATCTTCTCCTGGGCCATGGCGGCCGTTGCCGCGCTGTATTTCACACCGCGCTACTTTGAAGTCCTGACGCCCTATATCGAAAACCCAAGCATCGCGCAGATCGCGTTCGCCGCCGTTGTTTTCATCGTCACACTGATTATCGTGAGCCTCATCACCTTCCGGATCTCGGATAAGGTGCTCGATAGCCGTGTCGGTGCGCTGGATCGCTCGCTTGGCTTCGTCTTCGGCCTCGCCCGTGGCTTCCTCCTGGTCGCCATCGTCTTCATTCTCTTCACCGCGCTTGCCAGAGACCAGCCAGATTGGGTCCAGAATGCGCGGTCCTACCCCATTCTTCAACGGACGCAGGTTGCGATTGAGTCCCTGCTGCCAACGAATCCCGAGCAATTCCTTCCGAGCAAGGACGACGACGCCACGGAAGGGACGCCGGGAACAGAAGGTGCGCCTGCTCAGCCCAGCCAGCCGCTCTAGGCGCGTGCGTCAAGGTAACCAGTTGCGTGGCATTGAAGCCCTAGCTAGGGCGACTATCTAATGAGGGAAAGGCCCGCCCGTGACAGACCAGGAAGATCAGAAATCCGCTCTCCGCTGGCTTGAAGAAGACCGGCTCCATGAAGAGTGTGGTGTCTTTGGGATATTCAATCATCCCGACGCAGCAGCCCTGACGGCCCTTGGCCTGCATGCGCTTCAGCACCGCGGCCAAGAAGCCGCCGGCATCGTCAGTTTCGATGGCGAGCACTTTCACACCGAGCGCCGTCTAGGCCTCGTGGGCGACCACTTCACTTCCCGTCCCGTGATCGACCGCCTCGAGGGCGATATGGCGGTAGGGCATGTCCGCTACTCCACGTGCGGCGATGCGGTCATGCGAAACGTACAACCGCTGTTCGTTGATCTCGAATCGGGCGGCTTCTCGCTCTGTCACAATGGAAACCTGACCAACGCGCTGTCGCTCCGCGAGTCGCTGATCCAAAAAGGCGCCATCTGCCAATCGACCACCGACACGGAGGTCATTCTCCATCTGGTCGCGCGCAGCGAGAAGCGGAACTTTGTCGAACGCTTCATCGAAGCGTTGCTACAGGTCGAAGGCGCCTACGCGCTGGTGGGCATGACCAACAAGAAGTTGGTCGGAGCACGCGACCCCTTTGGCATTCGCCCGCTCGTCCTTGGCCGCCTTGGCGACGCTTGGGTGCTCTCTTCAGAATCGTGTGCCCTCGATATCATCGGCGCGGAGTTCGTCCGCGAGGTCGAGAACGGCGAGGTGATCGTCGCGACACGGGATGGCATCGAAAGCCATCGCTTTGTGCCCAAGCATCTACCGCGCCTCTGCATCTTCGAATATATCTATTTCGCGCGCCCCGACTCCATCATTGAGGGCCGCTCAGTTTATGACGTCCGCAAGGCCATGGGCCGTCAGTTGGCGCTCGAGGCGCCCGCCGATGTGGACATGGTGGTTCCTATTCCCGATAGCGGTGTGCCCGCAGCCATCGGCTATGCGCAAGAATCCGGCCTTCCCTTCGAATACGGCATCATCCGCAACCATTATGTGGGCCGGACCTTCATCGAACCGGAACAGCAGATCCGCCAGCTTGGCGTAAAGCTCAAGCACAGCGCCAACGAACTTCAGGTGAAGGGCAAACGTATCGTTTTGATCGATGACAGCGTGGTGCGCGGAACGACATCCGTGAAGATCGTACAGATGATGCGCGAGGCGGGGGCCAAGGAAGTGCATATGCGCATCTCCAGTCCGCCAATCACACATCCGGACTTCTACGGTATCGATACGCCGGACCAGGACAAGTTGCTGGCGGCGAACCGCTCACTCGAGGAAATGCGCACCTTCATGGGCGCCGACTCACTGGCCTTTATTTCCGTTGACGGCATCTACCGGGCCATGGGCTTTGACGGCCGCGACAACGACAATCCCCAATTCACTGACCATTGCTTCACGGGCGAATACCCGACCCGCCTTCGCGATCGCGAGGGGCCGCCACAGCAGAAGCAACTTTCCTTCCTCGCTGAAGTCGGTTGAGCGGCCGGGTTCTCAAAGACCGCATCGCGCTGATCACGGGGGCCTCACGGGGGATCGGCGCTGCCACCGCTCACTGCTTCGCGAATGAAGGCGCCCATGTCCTGTTGCTTGGACGCGACCAGAAAACCCTTGAGACCGTCGACGACGACATCAAAGCCGCCGGCGGCAACGCCTCGATCATTCCACTCAATCTTGAAGACGGCACCACGATCGATGCGCTCGGACCTTCACTCTACGAGCGCTTCGGCCACCTCGACATTTTCATCGGCAATGCGGGCATACTCGGCGGGCTTCGCCCCCTCACCCATGTTCCGTCCGACCTTTGGGACCGAGTCATTGCCACTAATCTGACGGCCAATTGGCGGCTAATCCGCACGCTGGACCCGCTGCTGCGCCGCGCCGATGCAGGGCGCGTCGTCTTCGTCACATCATCGCGGGTCGCAGGCCTTGGCCCCGCTTATTGGGCACCCTACTCAGTGTCCAAGGCTGCCCTGGAGACGCTCGCCAGAACCTATGCCAATGAAACGGCAGACAGCCCGGTGAAAGTCAATATGGTCGATCCCGGAGCAACGGCCACGTTCATGCGGGCCGAGGCCTATCCGGGCGAGGACCAGAGCACCATCAGGACGCCAGAACAGGTGGCTGAAGTCATTCTCCGCCTCGCGCGCACCGACATGGCGGAAACAGGACAAATCGTCGGCGTTGCTTGAGGTAAATCGCTCGTCGAAACAACGCTTAAGCGGCGGAAATGACCATGCGGTCGTAAGCTGGCTCGACACCTTCGGGCAATTGACCCTTCAGGGTCTCGTAGTCCAGATCCATATGCATATGTGTAAAGATGGCGCGCTTCGGCTTCATACGCGCGATCCACGATAGGCCTTCATCGACGGTCAGATGGGTTGGATGGCTCGTGTAACGGAGCGCATCCAAAATCCAGACATCAAGCCCTTCAAGATGGGCCAGAGACTCAGGCGGGAAGTCGTTGACGTCGGGCGAGTACGCGAGCCCGCCAAAGCGATACCCCAGCGAGTTGATGGACCCGTGCTTCTGTAGAAATGGAGTCGCCTCGATGACGCCGCCCGGCCCTTCAATGGCGATCGGTTGGCCCGGCACGACCTCATGGCCTTTCAAAACCGGAGGATACGAACTGCCTACCGGTGCCTCGAAGCAATAGTCGAAACGCTGGCGCAGCACATCACCCGTCTCTTTAAGATAGTGCACATCAATACGGCGGCGTCCGTTATAGGCCACCATGCGCAAGTCATCGATGCCATGGACATGATCCGCATGATCGTGGGTGTAGAGCACCGCATCCAAGAGCCCCACATCGGCATCGTTCAACTGCTCGCGCAAATCCGGCGGCGTATCGACGAGAACGCGGGTCACGCCACCGGCTCCCTCGCGCTCAACGAGGATGGAGCAGCGACGGCGGCGGTTCTTCGGATTGCTTGGGTCGCAAGCCCCCCACTCATTGCCGATCCTGGGCACGCCGCCAGACGTGCCACAGCCAAGGATGGTGACTTTCACACTCATGCGGCGTCTGGACGTTCTTTCAGAGCTGCACGCGGCACCTTACTGAAGAGACTGAAAAAATTGTCAGTGGTTTGTTGCGCCAATTCCTCGAAGCTGACCCCTCGGATGGACGCGACGCGGGCAGCTGTCTTGGCCACGTAAGATGGCTCGTTCGTCTTGCCGCGAAAGGGTTCCGGGGCGAGATATGGCGCATCTGTCTCGACCAGAATCCGATCCGAGGGAACGCTTTCCGCGATCTCGCGCAGCGCATCGGCCTTTTTGAATGTCACGACGCCCGAGAATGAGATGTAACCGCCGAGCGCGAGCCCTCGCCGAGCTAGATCCGGGCCGCTTGTGAAGCAATGAAGGACAAAGGGGAACGCGCCCTTCTCCGTTTCCTCCTCAAGGATGCGCGCTACATCCTCATCAGCTTCGCGCGCATGAATGACGAGCGGCAAGCCTGTCTCGCGAGCGGCCGCGATATGGGCGCGGAACCCTCTTTCCTGCACGTTAGGGGGAGCATAGTCGTAGTGATAGTCGAGCCCCGCCTCCCCAATCGCCACGACTTTGGGATGCCGGGCGATCTCGATCAGCTCTTCGGTGCTGACATCCGGCTCCTCGGCAGCATTGTTCGGGTGCGTCCCGATCGAACAAAAGACGCGCGCATGCACCTCCGCGATCTCCTTTAAGTCGGAGAATTTTCCAACCTTCGTCGAGATAGTCACCATGAGGCCTACGCCGGCCTCCCGCGCGCGGGACAGCAGCGCCGGCAAGTCCGATTTGAGTTCGGGAAAATCGAGATGGCAGTGGCTATCGATCAGCATCACGGAAACCTGAAACTACTAGTGTCTTCAATCTGCTACGCTTTAGCGACACGAGGTACGATTCGTCTTTTATTTGCAGCATCTTCGCAAGCGATACAAGCGAGATACGCTCGAGACGGAATGGCCTTCGGTCGAGGAACCATATGCCAAGGCGTTTAAGCTCGAGGCAATCTCTCAAGACGCAAATGCGCGCGAAATATCGCGGCGCGGGCATCCTCGGCACAAGTCTCCTCACCACAAGCCTTGTGATGGCAATTCTAGCCTCGGCCATCGTGCTGCTCTCACCCAGTCCGGCGGAGGCGCGCTGTAGGCCAGCGCGTTTATGTCTATAGCGCTTCCTGGCGCCAGACCTGCACGCAGCTGCGCACCTTCCTTGAGCACAACAACATCCGCTACACGCTGCTCGACGCAACGACGCCGCGCGTCCAAGCCAACATGATCTCGCGCTTCGGCAATTTGTCTGTGCCCAGAACACTAATCGGCCGCTCGGTCGTCAGCGGTCTCGACCCCACAGCGGTCAAACAGCTGTGCCGCTAAAGAGGTCTTTTGCCGTCTTATTCTGCCGGGTTGGGAACCCAAACGGCGGTCTCGCGGTTACCCTTCCATGATCCTTGGTTGCACATTATTCGGCACATTGGTGGCGGCGATCTTGCTGTCGGGATTTTTCGACAGCGTTGACCCGTAGAGCTGCTGACGCTTGGAGAACAGCTGACCCTTAGTCAGCAGCTCCGCGCGCAAGGCACTTCATGCCGTCTACGACGCCTCACCCTCTGGCTCCACATAACGTGGAAAGACCGGCGTAGGCGCTGGCAGTT
>Ga0316190_10000833_pt1 | contig 21904 bp, 20 predicted proteins | sample Eddworburrow2_MG_FD_204929 | JGI IMG/M metagenome (GOLD analysis project Ga0316190, IMG submission 204929) | Coastal sediment microbial communities from Maine, United States - Eddy worm burrow 2 | ecosystem: Environmental > Aquatic > Marine > Coastal > Sediment | place: USA: Maine | collected... | reverse complement strand
CTGGCCATGCACGGCAAGTTCAGGAAGATCTGGAAGAATGAAGAATTCAAATGGTACCTGGGATTCATTGGCGGTTTTACCCTGGTGATTGCGACCGGATTGTTCTTTACTTCAGGGGGAGGTCTTGAAGCTGCCTTCAGAAATTCCATCTTCCAGGTGGTATCCATCCTTACCACCACGGGCTACGCCACGGCCGACTATCTTGGCTGGACCCCCTGGCTAATTGTACTGATATTTATTCTGATGTTCTTCGGGGGATCGGCAGGATCCACCGGTGGAGGTCCCAAGATCATGCGCATTGTGATCATGATAAAGAATTCCACCCAGGAACTTAAGCGAATGATTCATCCCAATGCGGTGATCCCGGTAAGACTCAATAGAATGGCCGTGGAAGAGTCGGTAGTGACCAATGTACTGGCCTTTATTACTTTCTATGGAATTATTGGTGTAATATCCATGGCCATTATGTCAGTTCTGGGCACCGATTTTAATACTGCCGTGGGAGCGGTGGCTGCCACCCTGGGGAACATTGGTCCGGGTATAGGCAAGGTGGGACCGGCCCTGAATTATTCCGAGATTCATGTGGCTGGCAAATGGTTCCTCTCCTTCCTCATGCTGGTAGGGCGGCTGGAACTCTTTACCGTGCTGGTTCTCTTCTCGCCACTTTTCTGGAGAAGATGACAGGATTCAGTTGACTCCCAATTGAAACTCAGCCGGAAGTTTCCCAAATTTTTTCCGGAGCCAGAAATGGAATTTATGCATTCCTTCCCCCAAGAACATCAGAGGACAAAAGCCATATACCACCTCAATATTGTTCTCCTTGCATGTTTCATGGGCACTCTCGGTATAGGCACCCTTGCCCACCCCACGAATCATCCAAACACGCTTAATGGGAGTGCCTATGCACTGATCGATGATCTCATCCGTGAGGCTGGGCGGGACAGCCAGGATTATATTGACGACATCCTTGGGAAGCTCCTTGACAGTAGGAACGCAAGTCACCTCCTTTACTTCCGTACATTTCGGATTGACAGGGAATACCTGGTAGTCTTTTTTGCTTAGTTCTTCCATCAGGCTGCGACCAAAGTTGTCTTTGTTATTGGAAGCACCTACAATGGCCACTTTCTTGTCATCCAGGAATTTGAGAATGATATCTTTCATGGGTCTGGAATTTATCTCCATTAAATTTATGGATTTTACTCTTTATTAAAGCTTCTTTTGGAAAAAATATCTGAAATTAGAGTTTCCTGAAAAGGCCAGGCTTCACCATGAGAGGAAAACGTAGAATACTACTGCTTACATGTATACTATTGCTGGGACTGTTTTTTTCACGCCCGCTTCATGCCCAGGATCCGGATTCGTCCAGGGTCACGATAGGTTCTGATTTTGGGATGGATTCCCTGCATATGGATTCCACCAAGATTATTGAGGATGCAGCCCTGGATATTGGACAGGACCGTGGCTTGTTTATTGTGACTCCCGATTCTAAAATGCAATTGAGGATTCTGGGATCGGTGAGGTACCTGGTGGTTTATGATGATATGGATCTCTCTTCCAAGAACAGCCTCATCACCTATGAGATTCCTACTGGGGATGCACATCAGCGCTTGCCCAATTATTTTAACGGACTGTCTCAAAGCCGTCTGGGATTTGAGGTCACACGATATACGCCAGGCGGCAATGTATTCATACGTTTGGAAACCGATTTTGCAGGAGTGAATGGGTTCCGCATTCGTCACGCCTACGGTCAGTACGATAGATTCCTCTTCGGCCAGACCTGGAGCCTCTTTTCTTCAATTTCCTCTGTTCCGGCCACTGTGGGTTTTGCTGGACCCACCGGGGGTATTCTGGCCAGAACCCCCCAGATCAGGTATACCATGATGAACTTGCTTCCTGGTGCTACACTAACTTTGGGATTGGAGTATTTTACGCCAGAGATTAATCTTCCGGATACCCTGGCTGTAAAATCATTTCAGTTGATTCCTGATATTACGGCAAGAATCGAGAAAAGGGCGGATTGGGGTTCCATGCAACTATCAGGGATTCTTCCTATCATTTCGGGAAGATCCTCGGAAGGGAATATCGTATATAGGCCAGGATGGGGGGTATCATTTTCATCAGTGATAGATTCCTGGGCAGGGGGAAAGTGGTATCTACAGGCAACCGGTGGTCAGGCCATTGCAAGATTTTTTCACGATCTGGCGGGTCAGGGAATGGATCTGCTTTATAATCCGGATCAAAATTTAGCCTCTCTACCATTCACCTGGGGAGGATATCTTACCTATGAGCACCACTGGAATGACAAGGTATTTTCCAATTTCACCTATGGAACCTTGTATCTGCAGACAGCAAGTTTTACTCCCAATGAAACTTATTACCAGGGAGACAATTTTCGGGTAAATACTTTTTGGTCCATTGTGGAAGGGTCTCGTGTAGGGGCAGAATACATTTATGCATTCAGGAGGGACAAAGGCGGTGCCAAAGGAACCGCCAACCGGGTGAATCTACTCTTCTACTACGACTTCTAAGGCTTCTTTTCGCTAATAAGAGCACTTCTTCTACTTTTCTTCTTCTTTTTTACACCCATAGTGGAGAGATAGAAGTATGTAGCTCAGTACATTTGACATATTTCAGTACATTTGAGTTTATTTTTTGATCTATGGATAATGAAAATTATAAGATTCTGGCAGCTCTTGCATTTGGAGCCATGGGAGGGCTGGTGCTCGGCAATTACATCTGGGGATCAGGGGGCAAGCAACAAAGCCTTTCAAAGCATATGGCTACCCTGACACAGGTGATTGAACAGATTGAAAACATCAATACCGAAGAGTCGGAACAGCTCAAGGAGAGAATTGAGAATATATTAACCACCATTGAATCTAATTATGGCGACTCTGAAGAAGCAAGTCAGTGATATTTCCAAGGACACGGAAAGTCTGGTGAAGGAATATGTGAAACTATTTTCCATCAAACAATCTGAAAAGCTTGCGCTGTTTTTAGGGATCATTGCCTCAGTATTTTTGCTGGCTACCCTGCTGCTGATTGTGGTAGTATTCTCATCCTTTGCATTTGCTGGATATTTGAACAATATAATGCCTGGGGAGTACTGGGGCTACGTAATTGTGGGAGGGACATATATCCTGGTCATCATTCTGCTGATTGTTAAGATATTCAGGACGAAGACGCCTCTTTTGGGCAACTTCTTTGCAAGACTAATTGTCACCGTTCTCGATCTTGAAACCGATGATGCCAGGGACCTGCAGGGATTAAAAGATGCCGGTGAAAAGACCCGTCAGAAGATAGATGTTAATCAAATCAAGATAAAGGGTAATATACAATTGCTGCGTTATACTATCTTTGAGGCGCTTTTTAAAGAATTCATAGGCTTGTTCAAACCCAAGAAGAAAGAAAAAGCCAAGGAAAAAGCACAGGAGAAAGTGAAAGAGAAAGTGAAAGAGAAAGCCAAGGAGAAAGAATAGCACATTACCCCCAATGCCTGAACGTATCATTAAATACCGCAATTATATAATAATTGCATCCATTGCGATCACCGTGCTTGCCGGCTTCATGTTGCCGCGGCTGGATATCAACCCCAATCTGGACGAATATGTCCCCGATCACCTGGAAAACAAGGCCTATCTGAAGGAGCTCGACGCTATTTTTGGAAGCACCGAGATGATACTGGTGATGCTTCGTACCGACGACGTGGTAAATCCAACTACCCTGGAGAGGTTGAGGGTATTGAGCGAGGATCTTTGCCAGGTGGAGGGTATCTCCAGCTGTGTTTCCCCCTTCGATGCCAAGGAGATTACTTACGTCGATGGTTTCATGTTAATGGACCCTCTTCTGGATGGAGAGTCTCTGGATGCATTAGATTATAATTCACTTAAGGGCAGAATTGAAGAAAATCCAATGGCAAGCCGGTTCTTTTCGGAAGATTTCAGTCTGGTTTCTCTTATACTGACCAAGAATACGGATACTCCCGATGCAGTCATTGAAGATATACAGGCTGTGATTGATCAACATCCGGGAAATGAAGAGGTTCTTATAGGGGGATTGCCTTATATACTGTATTCCATTTCTGGAAATATCAAGAGTGATATGATGGTACTGGTTCCCCTGGCCCTCTTTTTAATGATTGGGATGCTCTATTTCTTCTTTAGGGAATGGAAGGGGGTCTATATGCCTTTCATTGTGGTAGCCATGAGCATTGTCATTTCTTTTGGTGTTATGGCCTTGCTGGGCTGGCAAATATCCCTGATCTCCATATTAATGCCCATCATGCTCATTGCCATAGCTAATGATTACGGCATCCATTTAATTGCCCGTTATCAGGAACTTGCAAGAAGCGATGAATCCATGTCCATGATAGAGATGTGCAAGCAAATCTTAGTGGATTTGAAACGCCCTATAGTCATCACGGGTCTGACCACCATGGGAGGGGTACTGGGATTGCTTACCCACAGCATGATCCCTGCCGCCCAGCTGGGTGTATTGACGGCAATAGGCATTGGTGTTGCGCTGATTCTAAGCATCTGGTTTCTGCCGGCCGTGCTTTCCTATTCTAAATTACCCAAAGCTTCGGTCATTGCCAGGCAAAAAAAAATAGGTTGGACAGATCGCTGGCTCAACCGCTTTAGCAGGTGGATAAGCTATCACCCCAGGTTAATTGTAGGCATTACGGTCATTATCGCTGTGATGGGTACCTTGGGTGTTTTTTTAGTCAGAGTGGATACCAACATCGAGGGATACTTTTTGGGAAAATCGGAAGTACGCCATTCAACGGAAGTAATTAACAATCAGTTTGGAGGAGCGCAGTACATTTCCATCCTGTTTGAAGGAGATGTGCTCTTGCCGGAAATTCTACAGCGGATGGAGGGCTATGAGGAAGAGATCAGAAAGGAAAGTTTAGTAGGCATTGTAAATTCTCCGGTCACTCTTATTAAAGAGTTGAGTAAGGGCTTCTATTTGCCCAATGAAGAAGGCTACAATCAAATTCCCGAAACGGCAGATGAGGCTTACCAGTTCATAGAAATTTTTGCCATGGGGGGCAACGAAGAGGCCGTGGAGCAATTCATGGATTATGACTATGAACACGCCCGAATTCTGATCAGCCTCAAGGACGGCAGCAACAGTGCAGGGAAAGACCTGTTGAACAAACTAAAGGAGATGACCAGGGACGATCCAAATGTCCTCTTTATCACCGGGAGTCCGCTAACAAAGATAGAGTTGGCCGATATGGTGGTCGCCGGTCAGGTGAATTCCCTGATCTTTGCCATGGTAGTGATATTTCTGCTCATTTCTGTGATTTTCCGTTCTCCCAAAGCAGGCATCTTGTCAAGCCTGCCGCTCTCCATTGCAATCATCGTGCTCTTTGGTTTAATGGGTATCTTGGGAATATCCCTGGATATTGCCACCGCACTGCTTTCCTCTATTATGATTGGAGTTGGCATTGACTATACCATACATTTTCTCTGGAGGTTCAAAATTGAACGAGCCAATGGATTAGATCACAAAGAGGCAGCCAATGTGACTCTTTGTACTGCCGGAAGAGGAATTTTCTTTAACGCGGTATCGGTGATTATCGGATTTTTGGCACTTTCCCTCTCAAATTTCGCACCTATGCGCTATTTTAGCGCTTTAATTGTGTTATCCATTACCATCTGTCTGATCAGCGCACTGGTGCTGGTCCCGGCCATTGTAGTACTAACCAAACCCAGGTTTCTGGACAAATGATCAACATGAAATTTAATAATATCATTCGAGGCTTCTTTATTATTCTTACCCTTGGTTTTATCCTACAGCTTCATGCACAGGAGGCCCCAAAAGAGATCCTTAGCAAAGCGGTGGATCAAATGATGACCGATCATTTGGAGCTCTCAATGGACATCCAGATAACTGACCAAAAAGGGAGGGTCAAGGAAAAGGCCTACGATATTCTTATGGCGAAATTCGGTGAGGTGGAGCTTACAAAAATGGTTATGCAAAAGCCGGACCGTGCAAAGGGAGTGACTGTGGTGATCACCTCTTTGCCTGGAGAAACTGGGGTAATTGAAGTCTTCACTCCTGCCAATGGGAAAGTAAGAAAGATGCAGGCAACTCCTGAAAACATGGAAAGGGTGGGTTCAAACATGCTCCTTTCTAAGTATACCTCCCAGGATCTCAACGATTTGTATTATGGCCCTGTTGAGAAAAAAGAAGTGAATGGAAAAGGCTGCCATGCATTTCGGGTGAATGATCCTTCAGATCCCCAGGGAATGAAAGCTGAGTTTATGGTGGAAGCTTCTACCTACCGCATTCTGCAAATTAACTTCTTCGATGAACTTGGTAATACTACTCACATCACTAATCTGTCAGATTTTCAAGCCATCCCTGGTGTGAAGGGGAAATATCAAGCAATGAAAATCGAAGCAAAAGATCTGGCAGAAAAGACCCAAACCATGATGCAAGTTCTGAAGGTTACTCACCGACCTGACTTGAAAGAGGTGGATTTTGTCCTTCATGGAACCACTAACTAGCAGACTTTCTTTGAGATTTTTCTGACTAATAATCCACTTCTCCCAGCCCTTCCCGGATTACCTCAGGTTCGTCGCCGCTGCAGTCGATGATGGTTGAGGGAATGATCCCTCCGTAGCCTCCGTCGATCACGGCATCGACCAGGTCGCGGTACTCTTCGGCTATGAGTTCCGGATCGGTGGGATACTCCAGGATCTCGTCGTCCTCTTTCAGGGAAGTGGTCAGGATGGGGTTTCCCAGTTGGCGCACAATTTCCAGAATGATGTTGTTGTCAGGGATCCTAATGCCCACGGTCTTTCGCTTATGCTTAATGGACTTGGGTACCTGGCTGCTGGCATTCAGGATGAAGGTAAAGGGACCTGGCAGGGAAGCCTTCATCAACTTAAAGGTATTGTTGTCCACATGAGAGGCGAAATCGGATAGGTGACTGAGGTCTGAACAGATAAAGGAAAATCTGGCCTTTTCGGGCTTGACCCCCTTTATCCATGCCACCCGTTCCACAGCCCTGGCCTTGGTGATATCGCAACCTATTCCATAGACTGTATCGGTAGGATAGATGATCACTCCCCCATTGCGGAGCAGGTCGACCACCTTCTGGACCACCTTCTGATCCGGGCTCTTTTCATAGAGTTTCAGCAACATCTCATTCAGATAAACCGCGTAAAAATAATATAAATGCACATATATGACTTCTGTTTTGTATTTTCAGTCCATGCAACTGCCCCGCATCCAAAGAGAAACATTCATCCTCAGGCCCTGGGATCCCATCGATGCTGTCGCCCTGGTAAAGCATGCCAACAACGCTAAAGTAGCTGCCAACTTAAGAGACGGTTTCCCTTATCCTTATACTCCTGCAGATGCAAAGAGGTGGCTTGAGATGGTGGGAAATAACAAGGATGATGTGATCCTGGCCATTGAAGTCCAGGGCGAGGCCGCAGGAGGAATCGGCCTGCATGGAATGAAAGATGTATATAAGTACAACTGCGAGATCGGTTACTGGCTGTCAGAAGCCCATTGGGGCAAGGGGATCACCACCGAAGCAGTGGAAGCCATGGTGAAGTTTGCCTTTGAACAGAACCGGTGGCTTCGCTTGTTTGCCTGCATTTTTGAAAACAATCCAGCATCCATGAAGGTTTTGGAAAAGAACGGTTTTCACCTGGAAGCCATCCACAGGAAAGCAGTTATGAAAGGGGGAGAATTAATGGATGAACACCTCTATGCCCTGCTAAAGGATCAGTGGGCGGGCTGATCTCCATGGATATGATCCCCTTCAAGTGAATCTCCAGGGGGCGAATCCTCAGCAGACGAATCCTCTTCTATCTCATCTTCTTCCTCATCCAGGATAGACTTTTCTGGTTCCGGACCCTGATCTCGGTAAATTATGGCCAGGATCACTCCCGATACGGCCCCGGTGATGTGGGCCTCAAAGCTTACTTCAAAGTCGAATGGAAGCAGCCCCCACACCATGCTCCCGTACCAGAACACTACCAGCAGGGAAATGGCAGTCAGGCTTCTTACCCGCCGAATGAGTCCGCTCAGGAGGAGAAAAGCCGCAAGACCATAGATTAGTCCGGATGCCCCAATGTGGTAGGCCGGCCGGCCCAGACTCCAGAGCAGGATCCCACCTATAAAGTAAATCAAGATCCAGATCTTATAGGCTATGTCGCGATAAAAATAAAAGACAGCCAGGCTAAGCAGGAAGGCTGGCATGGAATTGTTGATCAGGTGTTTCCAGTCGCCGTGTATCAGGGGAGAGAAGAGAATGCCCTGCAGACCCGAAAACCTTCTTGGATATACGCCCCCTTCCACCAGGGAGATTTCCATGCCGAATTCGAAAATCTTTACTGCCCACATGAGTAGCAGGAAAAATCCGGGAAAAACGAGGCTGTAGACAAACCTTTTCTTCTCTTCCGACATAGAACAAAGTTATCTTTTTTCTTATTGTGCTATCTTTAATGCAGCAAATCGATACACATGACTGAAATTCTCCTGGGCATCCTGATTCTTCTTGCATTGGTCAACCTGGTCCTGGCACTAAGGAAGCGGGCCTCAGTGGATATCAGGCCGCAGATGAAGGAGGTGGAGGCTTCCATGCTCCGCTTCGAAAACTCCCTGGAGAAGAATGAAAAGACCCTGAAGGACGAGTTCGAGAGGAACCGAAGGGAGAACCTGGAGAGCGCTCAGGTGAACAGGCAGGAGCTGAGCAAATCGCTGCTCTCCTTCGAGGAGAAGTTTGCCCTCAATATCAAGGAATTGAACGAGCTTATCCGTCAGAAGTTCGGAGATTTCAACCAGCAGCAGATCCACAACAACAAGCAGTCCACCGACCACATCAAGGCCCTTCAGGACACCATAGAGAAACACTTAAAGAGCCTCCAGGAGGACAATAGTAAGCAGCTTAATGAGATGCGGAAAACCGTGGACGAAAAGCTGCAGTCGACCCTGGAAAAACGCCTGGGAGAATCTTTCAAACAGGTGAGTGAAAGGCTCGAACAGGTGCATAAGGGATTAGGCGAGATGCAGACCCTGGCCAGTGGGGTGGGGGACCTTAAGAAGGTGCTATCCAATGTTAAGACGCGGGGCGTATTAGGTGAATACCAGCTGGGCAATATCCTGGAGCAGATTCTAACCCCCGAACAGTACAGCATGAATGTGGCCACCAAGAAAGGAAGTCAGGCCCACGTGGAATATGCCATCAAATTGCCGGGCAAGAGCACCGACGAGGAGGTGTGGATGCCGGTGGATTCCAAATTTCCCATAGAGTCCTATGAAGTCTTGCTTCTGGCCTACGAACAGGGCATCCCCGAGCAAATTGAAATTGCCCAGAAGGTACTGATCAAGGCGGTGGAAGGATTTGCTAAAGACATCAGCGATAAATACCTGGATCCGCCCCATACCACCGATTTCGGAATCATGTTCCTGCCGGTGGAGAGCCTCTATGCAGAAGTCTTAAGACACCCCGGTCTCTTTGAAACCCTGCAACGCACTTACCGGATCACCATCACCGGTCCTACCACCCTGTCTGCCCTGCTGAACAGCCTGCAAATGGGATTCCGGACCCTGGCGGTGCAGAAGCGCAGCAGCGAGGTATGGAAAGTACTGGGAGCTGTGAAGGCCGAGTTTGAAACCTTCTCTGTACATCTTAGGCGGGTCAGGAAGCAACTGGATACAGCCACCGGGACCCTGGATAAGCTTCAGACCACTCGAACCAATCAGATTTCACGAAAGCTTCGGGATGTGGAAACTATGGATGGCATAGAATCTAAGAATATTCTGGAATTAGACTCTGAAACCGAAGAATCCTCTTCCGATTTGGAAGAAGAACTGCCCGAAGATGAATAAATTGTTATTTTTCGCCCCTAATGTGCTTGTGAATAGATTTTATCTCTATATTTGAACCATGTTTTAGAACTATGTTTGACAGCATTCTACATATCCTTCTTCTGGTGGTGGTTCTGGTGATTGGTCCAGGGACGGCCTGAGGGTGGTATAATTCTAAAAAAATATACGTAGCCATTCTCAGGAAAGAGGGTGGCTTTTTTGATTGATACAAAAAAGTTGGAAGAATGAAGATACAATACCGAAGCCATACCAGCACCATGGGCCGTAGAATGGCAGGGGCAAGAAGTCTCTGGCGGGCCAATGGAATGAAGGAAGATCATTTCGGGAAACCGGTCTTTGGTATTGCCAACTCATTTACCCAGTTCGTTCCCGGTCATGCCCACCTGCATCATATCGGGCAGGAGGTGAAGCAGATCATTGAGGAAGCAGGCTATTTTGCAGCAGAATTCAATACCATAGCCATCGACGACGGCATCGCCATGGGCCACGATGGGATGCTCTACTCGCTTCCTTCCAGAGACCTGATTGCGGACAGCATCGAATTCATGGCCAATGCCCATAAGGTAGATGCGCTGTTTTGTATTTCCAATTGCGATAAGATTACCCCAGGCATGCTCATGGCTGCCATGCGCCTGAATATACCGGTCATTTTTGTTTCGGGCGGACCCATGGAGGCCGGTCGGGACGGGGACGATGCAATCGACCTGGTGGACTCTATGGTAATGGCAGTGGATCCTTCGGTGAGCGATGAGAAGATGGCCCGCATTGAGAAACTGGCCTGTCCCACCTGCGGATCCTGCTCGGGAATGTTTACCGCCAATTCCATGAATTGTCTGAATGAGGCCATCGGATTGGCCCTGCCCGGGAATGGAACCATTGTGGCCACCCATGTTGAGCGCAGGAATCTTTTTGTAAAAGCAGCCCATCAATTAATAGAAAATACAAGGTCGTACTATGAAGAAGGCAACGAGAAAGTATTGCCCCGGAACATAGGGACCTTTGAGGCTTTTGAGAATGCCATGACCCTGGATATTGCCATGGGCGGATCCACCAATACTGTATTGCACCTTCTGGCCATTGCCCATGAAGCAGAGGTCAATTTTACCATGAAGGACATGGACCGCCTTTCCCGGAACACTCCGGTACTGTGCAAGGTGGCCCCCAGTTCCTCCTACCATGTGGAGGATGTGAACCGGGCAGGAGGAATTATGGGCATAATGGCTGAGCTGGACAGGGGCGGACTGGTACACAGGGATGTGAACCGGGTGGATGGCAGAACCCTGGGAGAGGCCATGAAGTGTTGTGACCTGATTGACCTGGATCCCTGCGACCGTAACGAAGAACTTTATTCAGCCGCTCCGGGTGGAAAGTTTAATCTGACCATGGGATCGCAGGATGCCCGGTACAGGGAGTTTGACCTGGACCGTGAGACCGGTTGCATCCGGAGCGTGGAGAATGCTTATAGCACGGATGGCGGACTGGCGGTTTTGTATGGAAATATTGCAGAGAATGGCTGCATAGTAAAGACTGCTGGAGTAGCTGATAATGTGCTGAAATTTGAAGGACCAGCCAAAGTATATGATTCTCAGGACGATGCCTGCGATGCCATCCTGGAGAAAAAAGTGAAGGCAGGCGATGTGGTGGTGATCCGCTATGAAGGACCACGCGGCGGACCCGGCATGCAGGAGATGCTCTATCCCACCTCCTACATCAAATCGAGGCATCTGGGTGAGAAGTGTGCACTGATCACCGATGGCCGTTTTTCAGGAGGGACCTCTGGTCTGTCTATCGGACATATTTCGCCCGAAGCGGCGGAAGGTGGAGCCATTGGTCTGATTCGGGACGGAGATTTGATTCGCATTGATATCCCGGCCCGTACCATGGATGTAGTGCTGGATAAAAGCGAACTGGAGCAGCGCAGGAGAGAGGCGGACATGCGGACCGATGGGTGGAAACCCAGCAGGGACCGGCAAGTGTCCAAAGCCCTGAAGGCCTATGCCAGCATGGTATCGTCGGCCGATAAAGGGGCTATCAGAATAATATAACTATGAACTAAATAAGAAACAGCATGGATACGCAAACTAAAAAGAAGGCACAAGAGGAGAAGTCAGCCGGTCAAAAGATGACCGGGGCCGAAGCACTTGTCAGGGCACTTCTGGAAGAGGGTGTCGATACCGCCTTTGGCTACATTGGAGGAGCCATAATGCCGGTTTATGATGCATTGTATAATTATGAGGACCAGCTGAAGCATGTGATGGTCAGGCATGAGCAGGGCGCAGTACATGCGGCTCAAGGCTATGCCAGAATCTCCCGGAAGCCGGGCGTGTGCTTTACCACATCCGGTCCGGGTGCCACCAACCTGGTGACCGGACTGGCCGATGCCATGCTCGATTCCACTCCGCTGGTGTGCATTACGGGTCAGGTGGGAGCACCCCTGCTGGGTTCTGATGCCTTCCAGGAAACCGACATGGTCAGTGTATCCATGGCGATCACCAAGTGGAACTACCAGATCACCAGTGCCGATGAGATTTGTGAAGTGATGGCAAAAGCCTTTTTCTTTGCCAATTCGGGCAGGCCCGGACCGGTGCTGATCGATATTACCAAAAATGCTCAGTTCGAGGAGGTGGAATACAAGTACAAGAAGCGACAGCAGGTGAGGAGCTATCTTCCCAATCCCAAGCCTTCTCCGGCCAGCATCGACCGGGCCGCTGAACTGATCAACGGAGCTGAGCGCCCCTTCGTGCTTTGCGGACAGGGAGTAACCATCTCCAGGGCCGAAGATGAGTTTAAAAAGTTTGTTGAGAAAGCGGGAATACCCGTGGGGCATACCCTGAACGGACTCTCCGCATTTCCTGAGGACCATCCTCTTTCCGTGGGAATGCTTGGGATGCACGGGAACTACTCGCCCAACATCAACACCAACAAATGTGATGTACTGATCGCCATTGGGATGCGCTTCGATGACCGGGTCACCGGTAGCGTGAACTCCTACGCTAAACAGGCCAAGGTGATACATATTGAGATCGACCAGTCGGAGATTGATAAGAATATCAAGACCGAAGTGGCCATCCATGCCGATGCTAAACTGGCCCTGAAGCGGCTCTTGCCCAAGATCAAACCGGCAGAGCATTCAGAATGGCTGGAATCGTTCAGGAAACTGGAAGAGATGGAGAACAAAAAAGTAATCCAGAAGGATTGTCACCCAAGTGAAGGCCAGATGCATATGGGGGAGGTGATTCACAAACTTTCAGAAAAAACAAAGGGCCGTGCCATCCTGGTCACCGATGTGGGACAGCACCAGATGGCTGCAGCCAGGTACTACAAGCATCTGGAGCATAACTCCTGGGTAAGTAGCGGGGGACTGGGGACCATGGGTTTCGGGGTTCCTGCCGCCATGGGAGTGGCCTTTACCAAGCCTGATCGTCCCGTAGTAGCAGTGTCCGGCGATGGAGGTTTCCAGATGACCATCCAGGAATTGGGAACCATCGCCCAATATAAACTCCCGGTAAAGATGATCCTCCTGAACAATCAGTACCTGGGGATGGTTAGACAGTGGCAGGAGTTGTTTTTTGACGGCCGCGAAGCCAGCACCGGTCTTACCAATCCCAATTTTTGCATGATTGCGGAAGGATTCGGAGTTCCGGCCAAGAAGATCAGCGATCGTAAGGATCTGGACAAGGCCCTTGATGATCTGCTGGCTAAAGAGGGTCCCTGTTTACTGGAGATTGAGGTCCAGAAAAAAGGAAATATTTTTCCCATGGTTCCTTCAGGGGCATCTGTATCAGACATACGTTTAGATTAATACTTAGCACAGAGAGAGATGAAAAAAGAATATACCATATCAGTTTTCAGCGAACACAAAGTGGGGCTCCTGCACAGGATCACCGTGATCTTCTCCAGGCGGAAAATCAATATTGAGAGTCTGAATACTTCCGAATCTGAGGTAAGGGGGATTTACCGATTCACCATTGTGATCAATGCCACAGAGGACATGGCCATCACTGTGACCAAGCAGATCGAAAAGCAGATCGGGATTTTGAAGGCCTTTTACCATACCCTGGATGAGATTGTATACCAGGAGATTGCGCTTTACAAAGTGCCCACCGAAGCATTCGCCAATGGCGACGAGGTGGAGACTTTGATAAGGAAGCATAATGCCAGGATCCTGACTATCGAACCTGAATACATTGTGGTGGAGAAGACCGGACACAAGGAGGATACCAGGCAACTTTTCAGGGAACTGGAGCCCTATGGGATCAAACAATTTGCACGTTCGGGACGAATCGCCCTGACCAAGCAGATCAAGGAGATCTCGTCCTACCTGAAAGATATCGACAGCCACCATAAAGCGACGGCCGGCGATGTGGTCACTTATTAAAATAATCACTTAATAAATAAAATTAGCATTACAAAATGGCAAAGTTGAATTTTGGCGGCGTGGAAGAAAACGTCGTAACCAGGGAAGAGTTTCCCCTGTCCAAAGCACAGGAAGTGCTCAAGGATGAAGTAATCGCAATCATCGGGTACGGTGTGCAGGGACCTGCACAGGCACTGAACCTGAAGGACAACGGTATCAATGTAATCATCGGTCAGGCCCCCTCGTTTAAAGCGGACTGGGACAGGGCGGTCGCAGATGGATTTGTTCCTGGTGAATCCCTGTTTCCTATTGCTGAAGCTGCTGAGAAAGCTACAGTGATACAGTACCTGGTCTCCGATGCAGCTCAGCGTGAGGTATGGCCCATACTGAAGCCCTGCCTGAAGGAAGGCGATGCTCTCTATTTTTCCCATGGTTTTTCTGTCACCTACAAGGAGCAGACCGGGGTGATTCCCCCAGCCAATGTGGACGTAATCCTGGTGGCCCCCAAAGGTTCCGGAATGAGTGTAAGGCGTAATTTCCTGGCGGGTACGGGGATCAATTCAAGCTATGCTATTTTCCAGGACTACACCGGAAATGCAGAAGAGCGCACCATCGCTCTTGGGATCGGGATCGGATCGGGATACTTGTTCCCCACCACCTTTGAGGACGAAGTTTACAGCGATCTAACCGGCGAACGCGGAGTGCTCATGGGAGCCCTGGCCGGGATCATGGAAGCTCAGTACGATGTGCTGAGAGAGAATGGACACAGTCCGTCCGAGGCCTTTAACGAGACCGTGGAAGAGCTTACACAGAGCCTGATCCGCCTGGTGGATGAGAAGGGCATGGACTGGATGTATGCTAACTGCAGTGCCACCGCACAGCGGGGTGCTCTGGACTGGAAACCTAAATTTAAGGAAGCTACACTTCCCGTTTTCAAGGACCTCTACAAGCGGGTAAGAAGCGGCGAAGAGACCAAGGTGGTGCTGGAAAAAACCAGTGGTGCTAATTACAGAGACCAGCTGGAAGTGGAATTGAAGGAGATTCGCGATTCGGAGATGTGGCAGGCAGGTGCCCAGGTCAGGAGCCTTCGTCCCGACGAGGGATAAGGTGTTGATTATCTGAATATTTAAACACATTTAAGCGCATCGGGCATGTCTCTTTACAGGGAATATTGCCAGAACCGCTTTTTCTTAGTAAATTTGTAAAGGGCAAGTCTTATACGACCAGCTCCTGCTGAATTCCCCCAGGACCGGAAGGTAGCAAGGGTAGGCGGTTGTAGCGGTGCGATATAAGTAGCTTGCCCTTTTTTTTTGGAACTAATTCACTAACTATATTAAGCACATCATGGAAGAAAAAGTTAAAGCACCTTTCCTTAAACCAGCACTTATTTATGGCGCCATCCTGGGTGGAGTCGGCGTTCTGCTTGGAGTGATTCTTTATTTCATGGACATGAGCACCGAAACCTGGGTACAATGGATCAGCCTGGTGATAGGCGTTGCAGTTATGGTGTACTGTCTGATTGCTTACAGAAATGAGTACCTGGGAGGCTATGCTTCCTATGGACAAATTTTTAAGATGGCTGTAGTGATTAGCATTATTGCTGCCATCATTGGTGCTATTTATGCCTACCTCCTTCATGGAGTGTTGGATCCCGATCTGGTTGACAAAATCAGGATTGCGGCAGAAGAGAGGATCATGAACAATCCCCGGATCCCTGAGAGCTTTTACGACCAGGCCATGGAGCGGGTAGAGAAAAGCCTGACACTCAAGAAGATGGTAATGAATGCGCTTATCTGGGGGTCTGTGGTATATATCATCCTGGGACTGATTATCTCTGCATTTGTTAAGAAAGAGCAAAAAGCAGACATCCCGGTATAAGCTAAAGCCAGGTTATCTTTTGTCAATCTGATGGATGTATCTATTGTAATTCCCCTGTACAACGAGGAGGAATCCTTGCCCGAATTGTGTGACTGGATCGACCGGGTGCTTACCAGTCATACCCTCAGCTATGAAATGATATTAGTTGATGATGGAAGCAAAGATGGCTCCTGGTCCCGGATTGAAGCACTAAAGCTTAAGTTCCCTCAGATCAGGGGGATCAAATTCCGGCGCAATTATGGAAAAGCTGCCGCCCTTCACACCGGTTTCGCTGCAGCGGAGGGTGAGGTGGTATTTACCATGGATGCCGATTTGCAGGATAGTCCCGAGGAGATTCCTGAGATGCACAGGATGATTATGGAGGAAGGCTATGATGTGGTCAGTGGCTGGAAAAAGAAGCGTTTCGATCCCTTCCTGCGAAAACGCGTTCCCACCAAATTGTTTAACTGGGCCGCCCGCAGGGTAAGCGGGATCAAATTGCACGATTTCAATTGCGGATTGAAGGCTTACAAACTGAATGTGGTCAAAAGTGTGGAAGTGTATGGAGATATGCACAGATATATTCCTGTACTGGCCAAGAGCAACGGTTTTACACAAATCGGGGAGAAAGTAGTTCAGCACCAGGAACGGAAGTACGGGGTGACCAAATTTGGGATGGACCGTTTTATGAAGGGATTTCTGGATCTTCTAACGGTCTCTTTCCTCACAAGGTTTGCCAAGAAGCCCATGCACCTCTTTGGTGCCCTTGGCTCCCTGATGTTCCTGGTGGGATTGGGTCTGGCCCTATACCTGGGAATCGATAAGCTGGTGGCACTGATCAAACACGTTCCCCAGCGGCTCATTGCCGACAGTGCTTTCTTCTACATCGGCCTCACTTCCATGATCCTGGGAACCCTTTTGTTTATCGGGGGCTTCCTGGGTGAACTGATCTCCCGCTCTGCCACGGAGAGGAACAGCTACGAGGTCGAGAAAGAAATTTAAGGTGGATATAAGCTTCATCATCCCTGTATTCAACAGGCCGGCGGAGACCGAAGAACTCCTCTCCAGCCTGTCGCTTCAGACCCGCAAGGGATTTGAGGTGATAGTGGTGGAGGATGGATCGACCCTGAGCAGCAAAGCTGTGGTGGAGAAGTACAGGGACCAGCTGGATATCTCCTACTTTTTCAAGGAGAATTCCGGTCCCGGTTTGAGCCGTAATTACGGATGTGAAAGGGCAAAGGGGGATTATGCCATCTTCCTCGACTCTGATTGTGTGCTTCCCGAAAACTATGTAAAGACAGTTGAGGACGCCCTTCAGGCGAACTTCAGCGATGCCTTTGGCGGCCCCGATCGCGCACACGCCGATTTTACCAGCTTTCAGAAGGCAATCAATTTTTCCATGACCTCCTTTCTCACCACAGGGGGAATCAGGGGAGGGAAAGAGCTTATGGGGAAGTTCCATCCCCGCTCTTTCAACATGGGTTTCTCCAAAAAGGTCTTTGAGGCCACCGGTGGATTTTCCAATATGCGTTTCGGGGAGGATGTGGATCTGAGCATCCGGATCCTGGAAGAGGGATTTCAAACCCAGCTGATCCGGGAGGCCTATGTGTTTCATAAGCGCAGAACCACCCTGAGGCAATTTTTCAAGCAGGTTTACAATTCGGGAATCGCCAGGATCAACCTGCATAGGAGACATCCCGGGACCTTGAAATTGCTTCATGCGGCCCCGGCTTTCTTTACCCTGGGAGTACTTGTACTGGCCGTGCTTTCCCTTACCGTGTCGGCCTGGTTTGCAGCACCGATAGCCCTCCATATTCTCCTCCTGTTCCTGAGTGCAGCTGTGCTGAATCGTTCTGTCAGCATCGCACTCCTGGCTGTAGTTACCAGCTATACCCAGCTCTTTGGGTATGGATTGGGTTTTTTAAATGCCTTCTGGAAACGATTGATCCTGGGCAGGGACGAGTATTCGGCTTTCAGGCGGAATTTCTACAAGTAGGCAGCATTTTTTTCTATCCACCGGAGCATCTCAGTTCCCTCATGGGGCGAGAACCACTGGTAGCGGTTTTCCTTCCGGAACCAGGTAAGTTGCTTTCGTGCAAATTTCCTGGTATTGCGTTGGATCAGATCCACCGCCTCGTCCAGCGAAAGTTCCCCATCCAGGTGTTTGAAAAGCTCACGGTATCCTACGGTCTTCATGGCAGTATAATCCCTCAGGGGCTCCAGTAGCTTCACCTCCTCCAGCAATCCAGCCTCCATCATCAATTGCACCCTATTGTTAATCCTGTCATACAGGAGTTCCCGCTCTATATCCAGAGCGATCCGGAGGATTTGGAAAGGCCGCTCCTTCTTTTCTGCTGAGAGAAAGCTGGAGTAAGGCTTTCCGGTCTGCATGGTCACTTCCAGTGCCTTTAGCACCCGCATATGATTCTTCAGGTCCACCTGGCTGTAGGATACGGGATCAAGCTTTCTTAACTCCCAGGTAAGAGCTTCAAGGCCTTTGTCTTCAAACTTTAGCAGCAGTTTTTTGCGAAGTTCAGGATCTATGGATGGCAGATCATCGATCCCATGGCAGACCGCATCGATGTACAGACCCGATCCACCCACCATAAGCAGCAGGTCGTGCTTTTCGAACAGCTCTTCCAGTTTTTCAAGTACCTGGAATTCAAACATGCTTGCATTGTAGGCATCTCTGACTGAGACGACCTGGATAAAATGATGCTTTGCCCGGGCCAGTTCTTCGGGCGAAGGTACTGCTGTACCAATGGTACATTCCTGGTAAATTTGCCTGGAGTCGGCCGAGATGATCTCAGTATTAAAATGCTTGGCGATTTCAATGCCACAGCTGGTCTTTCCAACTGCCGTGGGACCGGCCAGTACAAGCAGGGTCTTTTTCATGCTAATAGTCCTCCGGCATTCCCCCGTTCAGCGTATCCAGATCCAGATCGTCGAGACGCAGGTCCTCCTGATCGTCCCCTTCGAAGAGCTTGTCATCTTCCTCTTCATCCAATAAGCGATCCAGGGCCAGCTGCGCAGGAGCCTCACCTTCGGAATGACCAATGAACGGGGTATTCTTCGAAGAAATTTCATCAGAAGTTTCGATGAGCTCTATGAAGAAGGCCCGGTTGGAGAAAAAATCAAAGACATAGATCATGCGCTGGGTCGGCTCATGGAGATGTTCCCCGAGGGTCACCTGATCCATGGTAAAGGTATTTACTCCCGGATCGGGCATCATATCGATGAGGGTGATTTCCTGTTGTTTCTCCCATTGATGGTTGGTAATGAAAAAAGAGGCCAGTTGGGTGGGATCGTATCCCAGTTCTTTTTGGAGGGTTTCGTGAAATTCCAGGAAAGTATCTGAAGCATCGGCCACGAGGTCGCGGAAAAAGACGGGATTCTCATCGCTGATAATTCTGAAGAGGTAGATCATTTCACATGCTCCTTTAAGAATTCGATGGTGTCCACCCCATCGGCATAATCCCAGGGCATGGGTTGTTGAGTTTTTCCCGGGGCAATGGCGCCAGATATTTCCTTCTGGATGGAAACAATGCACTGGATCTCATCTTTGCGCTGGTCCAGTTGCTTATGTACCTGAGCAATTTCCGAATATCTTTCATAAAAAACAACTCCCACCGGACTGGCAATGGCACTATCCTCTTTCAGAAGCAAGACCCCGTTGTCCAGGAGGGAGTCCTGGTTCATCAGGTAGAGGGTGCGGTAGTAATCCACATTGTTGCCGTATTTATGGTGTTGGTAAAGGTGGGAGAAACGATCCATAACACCCATCAATATTGTCAGATCGTAGGAGTCGGGTATGAAAAGCTTCGTTACATTGCGGCAGCCCATGCCGAAGTAGGTAAATATATCCTCACCCAGCCGGTAGAGTTCCTCCTGGCTTTCCTCTCCGGTGAGTACGGCGACTCCGTTCCGGTTCTTTCGGATGATGTGGGGAGTGTTGCGGAAATAGTATTCAAAATAGCGGGCGCTGTTGTTGCTTCCGGTGGCAATGACCGCATCAACTCCTTTCAGCGTTTCATCGGTAAGGCTTATGCGCTCACCCAGTTCCGGATCGATGTCGCCCAGGAGCTCAAGCACTTTCTTAATAAGCCTGTCATCTTTGGTGGAAGTTTTGGCCAGTACCCGGTGACCGCTTGCCAGTACGGAGAGGAGATCGTGAAAACCCACCAGGGGAATGTTCCCCGCCATTACCAATCCCACCGTTCGGACCTGTGCCGGGGGGCTAAGCTGGTAGGGAGAAAGCCATTGCCTGAGAACTTCGGGCTCCAGCATTTGTGCGATGCCGCTGAGGGCATTCAGCACCGAATCCCTGGTAAACCATGGATTGTAAATATGCTCGCTCTCTACGAGCTCCACGAAGGCATCCTTTTGCTCAAGAGTCAACTCACCCGCTTCATCATTTGGGAGGCGCCGGAGGAAATCACCCAGGCGGGCAAATGCTGAAATAAAGGAATCGGTGGTCTGCAAGGCTTTACTTATTTTCCTCCCTGATCAGGTTCAGAGCCGATCCGGCCCGGAACCAAAGTATCTGGTTGTGATTGAGTGTATGATTGGCCTGAAAGCTGTCAGTGCTTCCATCGGAATGACGCAGCCTGATCTCCAGGGGTTTCCCGGGTTCCAGATCCTTCAGTCCGACTACATCGATCAGATCATCTTCCCTGATCAGGTCATAATCTTTCTTATCCTGGAAAGTGAGTCCCAGCATTCCCTGCTTTTTCAGATTGGTCTCATGGATCCGGGCAAAAGACTTCACCAGTACTACCCTGACTCCCAGATGCCTGGGCTCCATGGCTGCATGTTCCCTGGAGGATCCTTCTCCATAATTCTCATCCCCCACCACCATGGTGCCGATTCCTGCTGATTTATAAGAGCGGGCTGTGGCCGGTACAGGCTCATACTCGCCGTTTAACTGGTTCAGCACAGAGTTGGTCTTCTCGTTAAAGGCATTGACCGCTCCTATGAGCATATTGTCTGAAATGTTATCGAGATGTCCCCTGAATCGCAGCCAGGGTCCTGCCATGGAGATATGGTCGGTGGTACATTTTCCCTGGGCCTTAATAAGCAATTTCAATCCGCTTAGATCCTTTCCATTCCATGGGGCAAAGGGAGTAAGCAATTGCAGGCGCTTGGAGGAGGGATCCACTGAGATTTCAACCTTGCTGGAATCTTCAGAGGGTGCCTGATATCCATTGTCTTTCACTTCATATCCTTTGGCTGGAAATTCAAGTCCCTGGGGTTCCTCCAGTTTAACTTCTTCTCCCTTTTCATTCACCAGGGTATCGGTGAGCGGATTAAAGGTCAAATTTCCAGCGATGGCCATGGCAGTCACAATCTCGGGAGAAGCCACAAAGGAGTGGGTGTTGGGATTTCCGTCGTTGCGTTTGGCGAAGTTTCTATTGAAGGAGGTGATGATGGAGTTGGGTTCCTGCTTGTCCGCGCCATGGCGGGCCCACTGCCCGATGCAGGGTCCGCAGGCATTGGCCAGCACCACACCGCCAATGTCCTCAAAAGTACGGATCAGTCCGTCCCTTTCAATGGTGTAGCGCACCATCTCTGAGCCCGGGGTGATGGTAAATTCTGAGGCGACTTTCAGTTGCTTCTCCTTTGCCTGCCGGGCCACGGAAGCTGCCCTTGTGATATCCTCGTAGGAGGAGTTGGTACACGAACCGATTAGTCCCACTTCCAGTTTTTCAGGATATCCCTGTTCTTTCACGGCCGCGGCAAATTTTGAAAGGGGCCAGGCCTTATCCGGACTGAAGGGTCCGTTGATATGGGGTTCCAGGGTAGAAAGATCGATTTCGATCACCTCATCGAAGT
>Ga0316190_10000832_pt1 | contig 21909 bp, 16 predicted proteins | sample Eddworburrow2_MG_FD_204929 | JGI IMG/M metagenome (GOLD analysis project Ga0316190, IMG submission 204929) | Coastal sediment microbial communities from Maine, United States - Eddy worm burrow 2 | ecosystem: Environmental > Aquatic > Marine > Coastal > Sediment | place: USA: Maine | collected... | reverse complement strand
CTGCTCATCTCCTGCTGCAACCTCGATCTGCGGCAGGCGGTCACGGCAGGAAAGCCCCATAATCAGTTCCCGTAACAAAGGTAACAGGGCCGAAAACCGGGCATCCAGGGTTCGACAGGATGACATATCAGCGAGATAGGAACTGGCTCGCTCACGAAAACCCACCAGCACCCCGCCTTTTTTATAAACATGTTTAACACCCAACCGCGCCTTGCGTCGATAATGCAGATTGTCACCGACAAGTGGCGGCAACCATTGCTCGGGCTCCATGCGGCCAAACTTGGCAAACTGCTGACGTAGTATTTGCTCCTTGGCCTGAATCTGTGCCGCCGGAGCCAAATGCTGTAGACCACATCCGCCACACAGCCCAAAATATTCACAGGGTGGCTCAACGCGTTGTGGTGAGGGTTTTATGATTTCAAGCAATGTGGCCTGATCATATTGGCGTCGACGCTTGCCGATACGAAACATGATTTCTTCATCGGGCAGAGCACCATCGACAAATACCACCTTGTTATTAACCCGGACTACACCACGACCATCATCGGCCAGACCCGTAACGGTAGCAGTTACAGTATTCGGGTGAGCAGGCGTCGCTGACGCTGCCTCAGGCTTGGATTCATTCATATGATGATTCTATTCAGGCTGGCTGGTAACAGGTGCCGGCATTGCGGCAGAGTCAGATGATACCACAGCAGGTGCTACAGCGGTATCAGCAGACTCCTGCACTTCATCACTAATCCCGGCGCTGGTATTACCGGCATTGTCAGTTGATACCGTAGCGTCCTCAACAGCGGTATCGGCTCCTTCCTTCGCTTCAGCACTGCTCCCGGTATCGGCCTTGCCAGCATTATCAATAGCCGGGGTCATAACTTCATTCGCCACACTGACAGGCAATTCTGACACTGTTGGCAACGATGTTTTATCAACGGCATCAGCTTCAGTTTGTTTGACATCCGGCATAACAATTTCGGGCTCAGCTTGAGCAGCCTTGGGCATCATGTCCTGCAGGGTCGATATCCGGCGGATCCAGGGATCGTTTTTACGCAAGCCCGGTGGTAAATCAGCGATTGCCTCCTTGGCCATAGCAAAGCTTGTATATGAACCAAACAGGGTCACATACCAATCCTTGCCGCGCCTGACAATATGCACATAACGCAGGCCATCCATAGCCGGCTGCCGGCGAATAAAACGCTCAATGGCATCTTCATAGGCTGAAGCCGCTAGCTGGATAGTGTAATCCCCCTTATTCTGGGCGGCCAACCACTCCTGACCATTGACAGGTTCATTCACAGGACTCACAAGCGGTTTTTCAGACATGGCTATAGCTGAATCCGAGCCGGCAGTTGTGTTCAGCGACGGTTTGGCGGCAAGCTCCGATGCCTTTGTTTTACTGCCGCTTTTATCTGGCGTGACTTGCCGGCTAACCACTGTATTAACAAGTGGTTTATCAATGGCTGCAGATGATTTTGTAAGTGGTGACTTATTCGGCGCCTTGTTTTGCGGGATTTTGGCTGCTATCGCGGCCGGATTGTTTTGCGACTGGGATTGAGTTGCCTGCTCAGCTACCACGGCTACAGCGATTTCGGCAGTAGCCGTTTCTTTGTCCGCCCCAGGTTTCATCAGACTGGACAAACCATACACCAGCAACAATATCATGGCCGCCCCTGCCCATAAACGTGGTTGCTTTAGATGATGCTGCATCCACAAAGAGACATGCGCTGGTTCCCTGCCACCTTTTTTTGCTGCCTGAGCAAGCAACATATTAATCAAACCCGGCTGCCCCAGACTACGGCGCACAATCATCTGCTTTTGAGCATGAGACAGACACAACTGTGATCCCAGGCCACTGGCCTCTAACAATTGCTCGATATACTCCAGAACCTGCTGTGCGGTCAGTGCCGGCATGTCGATAAGGCGGACAACCTCATCGTGGCGGAGCAAGGATGGGCTGGACAACACCTCCTGTATCGCAGGCAAGGCAAGCAAAACCAGCCCCAGTCGACCACCCTGTTCTTCAATACTGTATTTCAGGGACAACAACACATCCAGGGCAAAAGATGACAGGTTATGCGCATCATCCACCAGAATTACCGGCCAGGCCTTATCCGTATTAGTGGCCAAACGGTCTGCCAGTATCTCGATGGTATATTTCTGGTTTGGGAAAAAACGATTATTTAATTGTTCGAGGATGTGTTTTTCACCAATCACATGATTGGCCTGAATCAAACACAACTCCCATTCCGGCCGCGTCTGTTTCAGAAACTGCCGCAATAATGTTGTTTTACCACTGCCCTGCTGACCTGTTACAACTGTCAGGATACCCTTGTCGTTGACACACCGCACCAGGGCTTCAATAAGCTTCTCCAGGGCCGGGGTTAGATAGCTAAAATGTTCCGGATTATAGACCGACCAAGTTTCGGCCACAGCATCTTCCACTGCAGCCTGCCCGTTTTGGTTGGCTAATTGAACTACATTTTCTGGCATGTCAATCCCGCTGAGTGCTCAGCAACTTCCCATATTATTGATATTATCGTAGCAACACAGCCAATTCTTTATATAGATGATCCACGGGATTTCCGCAAGTCAACCAGCAAACACAGAATCAGGTCAATACAGGCAAATGATCCGGCAAATGACGCCTGACCTCCTCAACCGTATGATGACCCAGATTGCGATCCATCTGCATCACTACCGCCGCCACTGCCCGCGATGACAATCTTTTTCGTAACAATCCGAGAAAGACCGGTCCGGCAATAATGATTAATTGATTAAACTCACCGCGCGTAAAGGCCCGATCCAGATAATCAGCCACCTGTTCGACAAACCCAAGCAGCTCTTGCTGCTTCGGGCCCACCGTATTCTCCATGGCATGACGCCCCTGCCCCGCACTGTCAAAACTGCGGCCGGGATGGTCGCTCATCAGCTCCCGCTCCGGCACACGTCCAGCCGGATGTTCCAGCCGCTCATGTTCCTGGAGTGGCCCAATGCGGGAGTCGGTCTTAAGAATACGCGCGCTACTGCTTTCCGCCACTAATATCCATGTTGTAGCCATTAGTATTTACCTCCCTGGTTATGCCTGAATAGACTCAGACGGTCAAACAGGGACAAAAAGGCGACCCTGCCAACCCGCCAACGATATACCTCGACCCAGACTCTACTCCACAGCTTGTAGCCATATACAGTCTAACATAATCTTCTCGGATGCCAGCCATATTGAATATCAGGAGGCACCGTTATGCCGTTTTACCAGGATTTTCTTCTGCCGGCTGATCACTGCTATGGTCTCCACCCTGACTATAATTCTGGCGTAACTCTGCCAGGGCAATCACCCGACTCTCTACCTTTTGATTAAAGCTACCCTCGGGATACTGTCCCTGGCTATCGCGCCGCCCAGCCGTTAAACCACTTAACAATTCCAGCACCTGATCCACTGATTGAACGGCATGAATAACAAAACGACCTTCGGCAACGGCATCTCGAACATCCTGACGCAACATTAAATGTTTGGCGTTGCTTCTGGGGATAATCACCCCTTGTCTGCCGTTCAGACCCTGGATACAACAGATATCAAAAAAACCCTCGATCTTTTCATTGACACCACCAATGGCCTGGATCTGTCCATATTGATTCACCGATCCGGTAACCGCCAACCCCTGCAGCAGGGGCACTGAGGCCAGCGATGATAACAGGGCACAGCACTCCGCCACTGAGGCGCTATCACCATCAATCAGGCCATAGGTCTGCTCAAACACCAGGGTAGCCGTTAATGACAGCGGACGATCTGTGGCATAACGTGCTGCAATAAAGGCCGACAGAATCATGACTCCCTTGGAATGCAGGGCACCGCCCAGTTCGACCTCACGTTCGATATCAACAACCTCACCCTCGCCAAGACGGGTGGTTGCCGTAATACGAACCGGATGGGCAAAACTGTGCCGCCCCACATCAATGACAAACAGGCCATTGATCTGCCCGATCTCTGACGCCTGTGTATCCAGTAGCAACACACCACATCGCACCTCATCATGCAGACGTTCCTGAATACGATCATAACGGTGCAACTGTTTATCTATCGCCTGTTGCACCAGCCCAGCACTAACACAGGTACAGCCCTGTTGCTGCGACCAGTAATCGGCCTCATGCAACAGGTCGGCAATACCCAGCATGTGGGTACTCAGTCGCTCCCCGTCACCCACCTGACGAGCACTGTATTCAATCACCCGTGCGACGGCATCACGATCGAAGGGCAATAAACCCTCACGCCGTATCAATGTCGCTATCATGCGCGCATACAGCAGATCATTAGCACCGCTACGCTCCATACTTTCTTCAAAGTCAGCCGACACCTTGAACAATTCCGCAAAATCCGGATCGTATTCGTATAACAGATGGTACAGAACGCGGTCACCAATCAGGATAACCTTGATATCCAGCGAAATCGCCTGCGGCTCCAGTGAGACGGTGCTGATCAGGCTATATACCTGACCCAGTGACTCGATGTTAATTTCGCGGGCATATAGGGCCCTCTTTAAGCCCTCCCAGGCATAGGGTTGCTGGAGCAGGCGGTGGGCATCTATAATCAGATAGCCACCATTGGCCTGATGCAGGGCACCGGGTTTAATCAGGGTAAAATCCGTGCTCAGCGTACCTTGTCGTGACTGGTGTTCAATCCGCCCCACAAGATTGGGAAATAAGGGATTATTTTCATAAATCACTGGCACACCAGCCGAATCACTATGATCAACAATCACATTGACACTATAACGCTGATAAATACCGCCATTTTCCTTCGACCTCAAGACGGTCATTTCATCATCACTGTCAATGAAATCACCTAGATGGGCCATGACATCCTGTTCCACATCGTTCAGATAAGATTGTATGGCGGCGTGCTCAGAATATTTTTGTTGTAAATCTTCAAGCAAACTACCAACCGCCAGCCGACCGACATCATGATTAATATCCCGAACCTTGTCACGAACCTCTCGCTGCCATAGGGTCAACTTATGAAAGGTATCGCTAAGACGATTGCGTAAATCCTCAATTGTTTCTTCAAATTTATGGCGTTCGGCTTCTGTTAACTGCTCAAAGGCATCAGGATCTAATGGTTCACCATCCTTGCGCGCAATAAAGGCGAATCCTTCCGGGGTGCGGACAAACGCGACCTGATTTTCTTCCGCTTCACGGGCAATATCAGCCAGCATCTGACTGCGGCGATCCTTGAAGGCAGCCTCAACCTCCTTAACCCGTTCGTGATATTCCTCGGTCTCAAAGGCCAGGGGTATCGCAGCCCGCAGATCATCCACCAACTGATGCATATCAACACATAACCCCCCGGCCATACCGGCCGGGAGACGCAAGGCGACTGGTTTATGTGGTTGTGAAAAATTATTGACATAACACCAGTCACTGGGTGGCGGATTTTCATCGGCCTGTAGCTCCAGATGGTGCCGAACCATGGTATATTTGCCAATGCCAGAGGGCCCCTGTACATACAGATTAAAACCATGTTGCCTGATACCAATACCGAATTGCAGCGACTCCATGGCCCGATCCTGACCAATCAATCCCCCCAGTTCCGATAACTCGTCGGTGGTATCAAAACCAAACCGATCAGTATCACAATGGCGATATAAATCCTCAAGAGCCAGGAGAGTATTCCCATCAACTGCAAAATCTTCAGGCATCGTCACTTCCACAGGCAACTGCCCTGGTTAACCGTCCAGCTCGGCGCAATCGATACAACGATCGGTATAGGGCAATGCCTCCAGGCGCGCCAACGGTATTTCGGTGCCACAGCTACAGCAGTCACCAAACTGTTTATTCGCCAGGCGTTCCAGGGCCTTATTGATCTGTTGTAACTCTAGTATGCCGGCTTGATTAAGGGCATCCAGTACCTCATCATTCTGGCGCTGAACCGCCTGTTCAGCGAAATCATCATCAAGCGCCTCACCAACGTGCCGGACATCACGCTCAACCGCGGCAACACGTTGCTCCAGCTCATCGCGCTGCGACCGCAATACTGCTTCTATCCTGGAAAAATCCCTCATTCTATTACTCCCAACATTTGATCCTGATTAGTTGCAGGTTCATTCTGACACAGATTCACGATACTGAAAAATAAGGGTTTTTGCTTAAGTCTATTTTCAGACAGGCGCGCTAACATGACGCTATGGTGTAAACGGGACTCGATAATGGACAGTGAACAAAATATCCGGGTTTGGGACCCTCTGATCAGGTTTTCACACTGGTTGCTGGTTGCCTGTTTTTTCATTGCCTATCTTAGCGAAGATGACCTCATGGATATCCATGTCTGGGCCGGTTATATCATTATCGCCCTTTTGTTTAGCAGAATCATCTGGGGCTTCATCGGCAGCCAATATGCGCGTTTCAGCGACTTCGTCACTCCACCCGCCACAGCGTTTAAATATGTCAGCGATAGCCTTCAACTAAAGGCACGGCGTTATATCGGCCATAATCCGGCCGGAGGTCTGATGATCATTGTTATGTTGATCACACTGACCCTGATATCAATTACGGGTCTGGCCGTCTATGGAATTGAGGAACAGGCCGGCCCCCTGGCTCCATGGCTGTCCGGCAGCAGCGAATGGCTCGAAGATATCACCGAAGAACTACATGAGTTTTTTGCCAATTTAATGATATTGCTGGTAACCATCCATCTGGCCGGTGTAGTCGCTGAAAGCCTGCTTCATCGTGAAAACCTTGCCAAAGCCATGATTAACGGTTACAAACGCAAATAATTTTTATTTACCCAAAGGAGCACTACCATGAAAAAATTAATAACAATAGCCGCATTATCCCTGGCCATGTCAGGCCTGGCCCTGAACAGCAATGCCGACGTAAATCCGGGCCTTGGTGGCGATGATCATAGTCATGCCAGCACCAGCAGCGGTAGACTGACGAGCTTTACCGCCCAGGAACAGGGTATTGAGTTCGGCACCAGGGCTGACAAGCTCGATGCCGAAATCGTGGTCACCCTCGACAGCAAACCCGGTTATTTATTCGGTATCCGCCTGCATGATGGCGCCCAGCCCGCCACGAGCGAGATGATCGACCTGTTACAACATGCCTATTTCAACGATGTACCGGTATCCCTGTTTCATGTACAGATGCCAGGCAAGAAGAACGTCAACGTCCTGCGTGTTGAACTCAAACGCTAATCAACTGGTTGTAAAGGCCAGCTAAGCTGACGATAAAGCGACCTTCAGCGGTAGCTGAAGGTCGCTTGTCAGTTGCCGTCGGTTACGCTAACCGTAAATCTGCTTACGCCGTACCCACGCTCCAAACCCGCAAGTATACATACCTGTACTAGCCTGCTGCCTGCCCAAATGGACAGTGTAGAAGCCGTTTGTCGCCTACACACCATCCACTGTTATTTTAGCCTGGTTATGGCTGTTTGAACGTGACCAGAGCATACCGGAGCGGCTTTGGCTGTCGAACTTCATGTACTGGTTGTGGTGCTGCCGGGATAGAACGTGCATGATGTCCATGTCAATGACTTCGCAGAGAGGTCATGAAGTTATCCCCCTGATATTCGCCGTACAGTAGCCCACATCGACCACGGGCAGCGACTCTATCGCTGATGTGTTACATACTGCCAGGAGAAGTCCAGGAATTGTCCGAGCCAACCCGGCTACCCGTACAGTTACCCTATCCCTTTAAAAACATCGCTGACGCCGCTTATACTATTGCCTGGGTACCATAACTACCCTCATCAGGCCACCGGTATAGCTCATGTGTTAATGACTGCTAATGTGGAATAACGAGGGCGGATGTTCTAACCAGCATAAGCATGACCCTGATCACATAAAAAAACCCCGGCGTTTAGCCGGGGGTTTTTATTTTCCTCGATAATCAGGATGTAAGATTACGGATTGGTATAAATAGGCGCCTCAAGAAATGGATCCACGAGCCAGTTATCAGGATATAACGGTGGCGGTGTGCCGATCTCTGTATAAGCGATAGCCTCACCCGTTGTCAGGTTCCTGAAGGAGGTTGAGGCTACCTGAGTAACCGGTATCGATGGATTTGTACCATACTCACCTGCCAGCCAGGTTGCCTGCAGGGCATCACCCGCAACCCAGGTTATATCGGTGCTATTACCCGGCAGCATAAACGGATCTGGGACATCCGCCCGGGCTGTGCGCTGGTATTCACCCGTAACGGTGACACTGCGAAATTCGATCGGATCCACAAAGCCGATCTGGGTTCCCACCTTGCTATACATTGTGATCCGTTTGTCGGCCTGTGACTGACCACGTTCCAGACTGAACTGTTCAAGCATTGACGTTGTATCGGTCTGAATAGCTTCTTCAACCTGAAAACTCTGATCGATCGCCACGGCTGCATGGGGCTCAATAATACCCTCACCCGGATCGATGCTACCGTTACCATCCATATCACGAGCCACAAACAGCGAGCCACGGTTGGCCCAGCCCAGGTTCAAGGTTACGTTATAAAGGTGGTCGCCCGCATCGTTTGGCATGTCAAACGAGGTCGGTTGTGTGTTGAAAGCTGGACCAGTGTAAGCCTCAGCCATATGCATCTGACTCGCGATGCCATCGCCCGCACCGGCCTTAACAAAGGTCTCCATCCTGAATCCCAGGCTGTTAGCCGCAAAATCAGGTGCCGTGGGATCAAGCACACCGGCCTTACCGCCATCGTCAACGAGGATGGTCTGCAGGTACTGCTCACCACCCGCCGTGATCCAGCGCTGGTAAACACCCCCTTCATTAATCGTATAAGTTGCACACGAATCAGCCCATGTAGGACAGCTGGCTGTGAACACACCATTCTCCACGGTCCACAGGTCGTAATCCGTATCCGTGATAGTCACCGCACCGGGCAGTGACACCAGGGTTGGATCACTGTTGGCAATATAATCCGGATTGGCTGCGCCCATCAGTACGGTTGGACTCATGACCGCAAAGTCGGTGATCGAAACAGGCGTCACATCCGCCATAGCCTCGGCATGTCCAAACAGTGGATCACCTGCCTGGTTCTGTATTGCATCCCAGGCGCCCAGGGCACCACCGGCCTCAGCGCTCGTAAATGAAACGTACTGAGACACCGGGCTGTCACCGGGCTGCAGCGTGTTCTGGGTAATGTTTTCGTAACGCGTCAGGCCAAAAATCGAACCAACGACGGCGGGCGCATCCATACCGATCCAGGTCGCTTCTACCGTATCACCGGCCGCCCAGATTACTTCTCCGCCGTTTGTACCCATCGGCAGCAGGGGATTGCCGTTAATCAATGGCGAGGTCACTGAGACACAGCCGGGCGGTACTGGATCAGGTGGCTGTACAGCACACAACTGAAATGTGGTGGTGTTAATATAAAAAGTGGTACCGCCACTATCGGTGCCCTGGTCGTTATACACACCCGACACGCGGCTGCGTTTGAACTTCTGGGTACCGTTCAGCAGTGGGTTATCTTCTTCCATCAGTACACGTTGCGACATCTCCAGAAACGTGTGGTCAGTACCCGTCGCATCACTCTTCAGGACCATACTTTCATTAAACAGCTCATAGGCACTTGTGGCAGACAACTTGTCACCATCGTATTGCATCTGGCTGGTATTCTGCGTCATATCCAACCATGGATCAGCTGTACCACCGCCCTGAGCCCAGCCCATTTTGAACAGTGTGGTAAGATCAAAGCGGTCTTCGCGAAATGTCACATCATTAAAATCACTTTGCAGTATGGTCTGCTTCGTGGCAATACCCGCGCCGCGGTTATTCATTTTAATAAAGTCTTCACCCGTGAAATACAGGCTGCCGCGGGCTGTAGAATAATAGTCGGCTGATGCATCACCCGAGGCACCGCTTTCTGTCAGGATAAACTGGATGTAAGTACCATCATAGCTCGGATCACCGGAGCCAGTAACAACAACTTCACGCTGTAACATGCCATCACTGATGGTGGGGGTACTGCAGGTCGTGGTAACGGTGATGGTGCCCTTGACTATATCGGGACAGGCCGCACTAATCGCGCCATTGGTCACCGTGTACTGATCAAAAAGCAATGGCTCACCGGAGACTGCACTCGCCGTTCCACTCGCGAGTAACATTGATGCTGTTGCTGCCACCGCAGCTGCAATTTTTAGAATTTTATTCATGACCCGTTATCTTCCCTACTAGATGTCGGATCTACTTATGCCTTAACAGGACTGGATGTATCACTAGCGTAATTTCCTGTACAGCGTATGCGCGCACCCACACATGCCGTCCAGACACCCGGATAGGACCTCCCTAAAACGCCCTAGCCGCCTCTCTTGCCTAAGTAGTACATATCAACATAAGTACTGCTTACTTCTTACATCCCTACCAAAAAAGGTATTCCGTTGGGGCCATTTATAACCCAGACGAACACTCCAGTCAAGCTCCATTTCGTTTTCCAGCACAATTCTTCGAATTTTGTTAAATAATCGTGATTACACTGCTTTAAAGGGTCGGGTCTGTTTAGCGATGGGTCTGTTTTATACTTTTTTGGCCCCTGATGCCAGAACGGCATGAATAACGATTAGAGGATGCTGGCGCAAGCATATTGGCAGATACTGGCGCTGGCTGACTGCAATAATTTACATCTAACTTATTGATTTATATGGTCGGGGCGAGAGGATTTGAACCTCCGACCACCGGCACCCCATGCCGGTGCGCTACCAGGCTGCGCTACGCCCCGAAAAGACTGCTTACCACCCTGTGCCGGGTTAGCCAATCGAAATAATGATAAATCAGGTTGAATGGGGTATCCGGGCACCGGGATCAATGACTCAATCCTTGAGTATCTCCAGCACGTCTTCGAGCTCCTTGCGTAACTGCTTTACGATCTGGCGACTACGGGTCAAATCCGTTCGTGTTTCGTTACCTGACAGCTTTTGCCGTGCACCACCGATGGTAAAGCCCTTATTATAAAGCAGATCGCGGATCTCCCGCACCACCATCACATCCTGGCGCTGGTAATAACGGCGGTTTCCGGCCCGCTTGATGGGCTTGAGCTGTGGAAATTCCTGCTCCCAGTAACGCAACACATGGGGTTTGACACAACACAGCTCGCTGACCTCACCAATGGTAAAGTAGCGTTTACCCGGAATGGCCGGTAATTCGTTATTGCTGCTGGGTTCCAGCATAAGCCTCTACTCTCGCCTTCAATTTTTGTCCGGGATGGAAGGTCACCACGCGACGCGCAGAGATAGGAATCTCCTCACCGGTTTTCGGATTACGTCCCGGACGCTCATTCTTGAGCCGCAGATTAAAATTGCCAAAGCCGGACAACTTGATCTGGCGCCCCTGCTCCAAGGCCGTACGCAGTTCTTCAAAAAACATCTCTACGAGGTCTTTGGCCTCACGTTTGTTCAGGCCGAACTCCTCGAACAACCTTTCAGCCATCTCAGCTTTCGTCAAAGCCATCTGCTTACTCTCTCAACGTTGCCCCAAGTTTCTCTCTCAAATGATCGAGTATCCTGATCATCAGGGACTCAACCACATCATCGGTAAGGGTGCGTGAAAAATCCTGCAAGGTCAAGCCTATAGCCAGGCTTTTTGCATCACTATCTACCCCCTTTCCTGTATATACATCAAAAATCAGCGTTTCGCGTAACAAGTCACCGCCAACAGCGGCAATACAGTCCTGAATCTGTTTTGCCGATATTGTGTCATCGACAACAATCGCCAGATCACGACGTATGGCCGGAAAACGAGACAAGGGTTGAAAATGTACGATCTGCTCCCGGCGCAGCGCATCCACCTTGAGTTCAAAAACAAAAACATCGCTATCCAGTGACAGGGCCGCCATCACTGAAGGGTGCAATAAACCACACCAGCCCATCAACACACCATCATCCTGCCCGCCGTCCATAACGATCCTGGCCGACTGCCCGGGATGTAAGGCCGGATGTTCAGCCGGACAAAATTGCACCCTGGTCGCACATCCACTCAAGGCCAACAGGGCCTCAACATCGGCCTTGATATCGAAAAAATCCAGCGGCCGGGCATCCTGTCCCCACTGCTCGGCCAACAGATCACCGCAGGCCACGGCCGCAATCATTTTTTCTTCGATGATGTCGCCTGCATGGCGGATAAACCTTACCCCGGACTCAAACATACGCACGCGTTTATGCTGACGATTCAGATTATATTGCATGGCCTGGACCAGGCCTGGCCACAGACTGGTTCGCATGACGGATAAATCGGCCGACAATGGATTGGCCAGTGCAATCGCCTCCTGTTCCGGGTCCAGTAGATGCTGCAGCGACTCGGAAACAAAGCTGTAGCTGATGCTCTCCTGATAATCACGCCGCACCAGTACATCACGCACCTGACGATCAAAACTGACCTGAACTCCACTCGCCGCACTAATACTCATATGTGCCGCTGGTTGACTCACCGGCAGCTGATCATAACCGTGGATGCGGGCAACCTCTTCTATCAGATCCGCCTCAATCGCAATATCAAAACGAAACGATGGCGGCCTAAATTCCCAGCAACTGTCATCATTGCTAACCATTTCCATACCCAGGGCCTGCAGGATTGTGGTCACTTCATTGGCCGCGATAGACATACCCAGGAGGCGTTGCAATCGTGCTGCCCGCAAGGTCACTGTTGGGCGCTGTGGCAAATGTTGCGCAGATACACACTCGGTAATTTCACCCGCCTGACCACCGACAATATCCAGTAACAGCCGCGTGGCCCGCTCCATGGCCAGACGCGGTAACCCCGGATCCACGCCACGTTCAAAACGGTGTGACGAGTCGGTATGTAAACCATAACTGCGCGCCTTGCCCGTGATCACGGCCGGGGCAAAAAAAGCGCTTTCGAGAAACAGTGATGTAGTACTGTCACTAACGGCGGAAGCCAATCCACCCATTACACCGGCCATGGCCAAAGGCCCCTGCTGATCCGCAATCACCAGGGTCTGTTCATCCAGGTTTACCTGCTGCTCATCCAGCAGCGTCAAAACCTCTCCTGCCCGCGCCATCCTGACTGAAACTGCACTATCCAGACGCGCCAGATCAAAGGCATGCATCGGCTGCCCCAATTCCAGCATGACATAATTCGTCACATCCACAACGGGACTGATTGAACGCAAACCACATCGACGCAGACGTTCCTGCATCCATAGTGGTGTACCGGCACTGGCATCCACGCCCTCGATAACACGCCCCAGATAACGTGGACAAGCCTCTGCCGCCTCAACCTGCACAGGAAATGCAACTGTAGCCGTGGCCGCAACCGCTGCCATCGCCGGCCCACCCACGGTACAGCGATTCAATACACCCACCTCACGCGCAACACCGGCAAGACTCAGACAATCACTACGATTCGGCGTCAAACCCAGTTCGATACTGACATCGTCGAGTTGCAGATAATCCCGGATATCCTCTCCGGGTGAGGCATTATCACCAAGCGGCAACAGGCCATCGGCATTGTCGGCCAGACCCAGTTCCGCAGCAGAACACAACATGCCCTGTGACTCGACACCCCGCAGCTTGGTCTTCTTTATCTTCAAGCCTGCGGGTAAACGCGCACCGATGCAGGCCGTCGGAACACGCATGCCAACCGCAACATTGCTGGCGCCACACACAATTGTCAGCGCCACACTGGCACCAACATCAACCTGACAAACCTGAAGCCGGTCAGCCTGGGGATGCGGCTCGATGGCCAACACCCGCCCCACAACAACACCACTGAACTCGGCCGCCACCGGCTCTATGGCATCGACCTCCAGCCCGGCCATGGTCAACTGCTCGGCCAGCTCCGCTGTCGTGACAGCAGGATTCACCCACTCACGCAACCATTGTTCGTTAAATTTCATTGTTTACTTAACCAAAATATATATGCAGGCATTAAATACGACGCGTTGATTATTATTTTTTCGAATCTGAATTACCAGTTATGGATGATGAGTTATGAGTGATGGATTAATAATCCGTCACCTTTCCCGCATCACTCATTACTCATTACACATTACTCATCACCCAGTTTTATTTTTAATTAAACTGCCGCAAAAAACGCAGATCATTCTCAAAAAACAAGCGCAGATCGTTAACACTATGATGCAACATGGTCAGCCGTTCGACCCCCAGACCAAAAGCCAGGCCGGTATAAAGTTCGTTATCAATACCCACATTGTCAAATACCTGCGGATGAATCATGCCGCAGCCACCGACCTCCAGCCAGCCGGTATGGCTGCATACCCGGCAACCTTCACCACCACAGATCACACACTGGATGTCAAACTCGGCCGATGGCTCGGTAAACGGGAAATACGAAGGCCGGAAACGCACGGCCAGATCTTTCTCGAAAAATCCCCGTAAAAAATCACCAATCAAACCTTTCAGGTCAGCAAAACTGACATCGGTATCCACCAGAAAACCTTCCACCTGATGAAACATGGGGGTATGTGTGACATCCGAATCACAACGGTAGACACGCCCCGGTGCGATTATCCGCAGCGGTGGTTCCCTGTCCTTCATTACCCGGACCTGCACCGGGGAAGTATGAGTGCGCAGCACTGTATGGGCATCAAAATAAAAGGTATCGTGCATGGCCCGGGCCGGATGATCGGCCGGTATATTCAGCGCCTCGAAGTTATAATAATCACCCTCAATCTCCGGGCCTTCAGCGACCTCGAAACCGGCCTGGGCAAACAGGGCCGTAATCCGCTGCAGCGTCTGTGTCACGGGATGTAAGCCGGCTGAAGCCATGCCTCTGCCCGGCAGCGTAACGTCCACCGTTTCGGCGCTCAGTCGTGCTTTTAATGCCGCAGTTTCAAGGATAAAACTACGGGCCTCAATGGCCTTTTGCACCGCCTGTTTGGCCTCATTGACCTGCTGCCCCAGTTGCGGCCGCAACTCTGGCGGCACATCCTTGAGCTGTTTCATATAGGCAGTCAACACACCTTTTTTGCCCAGGTAATGGACGCGTAGTTGATCCAGCACCGCCAGATCGGCCGCGGCGTCGATGTCGTTACCGGCCTGCTGAATCAGTGTCTGTAATTCCTGCACTATTCACTCCAAAAGGGTTGCAGCGCTCACTGCTGAGTTATAGTTTAAGTATCGTCCGGCCCAACATGACAATCAGGCCCGGATGATGTTATCCAAACAATGTAAACCGTGTTGCCAGTCATGCACCACAAAAAAAGGGGACTGGCTGCGCCGGTCCCCTTCCAATCCTGTGTTAGCTGTGCCAGACTGGCCTCACACAGCAACGATCCAGCTGACCTTATGCAGCAGCTTCAAGCAAGCTGGCTTTGGCCTTGTCGGCAATGGCGGCAAAAGCCGTCATGTCATGTACAGCCAGATCGGCCAGCACCTTGCGGTCCACCTCAATGTTCGCCTTGTGCAGCCCATTGATCAGACGGCTGTAGGACATCCCGCATTCGCGGGCCGCGGCATTGATACGTGCAATCCACAAACTGCGGAACTGACGTTTCTTCTGCCGACGATCGCGATAGGCATACTGGCCGGCCTTGGTGACCGCCTGTACCGCTACACGATAGACATTTTTACGCCGGCCACTATAACCCTTGGCCTGGGCGATAACCTTTTTATGTTTGGCGCGCGCTGTGACGCCACGTTTTACTCTTGGCATGGGTCACTCCTCCTAGGAATACGGCAACATACGTTTCACCAAAGCGGTATCACTTTCGTGAACCATAACGGCACTACGCAGCTGACGCTTACGCTTGGTCGTCTTCTTGGTAAGGATGTGACTCCGGTGAGACTGTTTACGCTTGAAGCGCCCCGAGGCATTGGCCGAGAATCGCTTGGCCGCGCCTTTATGTGATCTAATTTTTGGCATTTTCCCAACTCCGCATTCGTTAGGTCATTAATAAAATAGTGGAGATCAATCCACCCTCATTTTTTCTTCAGCGGTGCCAGGACCATCACCATCTGACGGCCTTCCATCTTGGGAAACTGTTCAACTGATGCCAGCTCTTCCAGGTCACCCTGGACACGCTTTAACAGATCACGTCCCAATTCCTGATGGGCCATTTCACGACCACGAAAACGCAGTGTTACTTTGGCTTTATCACCTGCTGTCAGGAAACGTACCAGGTTGCGAAGCTTTACCTGATAATCCCCTTCTTCCGTCCCTGGACGAAACTTCACTTCCTTCACCTGAGTCTGCTTCTGCTTCTTTTTCGCAGCGTGCCGTTTCTTGTTTTCTTCAAACAGAAACTTGCCATAGTCCATCACCCGACATACAGGTGGTTCACCATTCGGCACAATCTCGACCAGATCAAGGGCTGCCTCATCGGCAATCCCCTTTGCCTCAACCAGGCTTACGATGCCTGCCTGTGCCCCATCCGCTCCGATTAACCGCACCTCTGGTGCAGTGATCTCGTCATTGAGGCGTGTTTCTTTTGCAGCTATTGTTTAATCCTCCAAAATAACATGGCCGCGGCTCGCTATATCGGCTAGCAAGCGATCTGCAAAGGCTTGTTGCGACATCGCCCCGAGATCCTCACCGCCCTGCGTGCGCACGGCCACTGTCTTGTCTGTCATCTCTCTATCGCCGATTACCAGCAGATAGGGCACACGCTGTAACGTGTGCTCGCGAATTTTAAAGCCAATCTTCTCATTTCTCAAGTCCGATTTGGCCCTGAGACCCTGATTTTTCAGGAATTCTTCTACTTCGCGGACATAATCGGCCTGTTTATCGGAAATATTGAGCACCACGGCCTGGGTCGGCGCCAGCCACAGCGGGAAACGTCCGCCATGCTCCTCGATCAAAATGCCGATAAAACGTTCCAGTGAACCCAGAATGGCGCGGTGTAGCATCACGGGCACCTGCTTTGAACCGTCCTCGGCCACATACTGGGCACCGAGTCGACCCGGCATCGAGAAATCGACCTGGATCGTGCCACATTGCCAGACCCGTGCGAGGCAATCCTTGAGTGAAAACTCGATCTTCGGTCCGTAAAAGGCACCCTCACCCGGCTGCAGCTCCCAATCCAGACCCTTGCTGTTCAGGGCCTGTTCCAGCGCCGCTTCGGCCTTGTCCCAGACGGCATCATCACCCACCCGATTTTCCGGTCGTGTCGACAATTTGATAATGACCTCATTAAAGCCAAAATCGGCATACACCTGGTACAACATATCGATAAATGTCGCCACTTCGTCCTGAATTTGTTCCTCGGTACAGAAGATATGAGCATCATCCTGAACAAAATTACGCAGGCGCATCAGGCCATGCAGCGTACCTGAGGGTTCATTACGCAGACAGGAACCAAATTCTGCCATGCGCAGCGGCAAATCACGATAACTCTTCAAACCCTGATTATATATCTGTACATGGCAGGGGCAATTCATCGGCTTGATGGCATAATCACGACTCTCGGAATAGGTCGTAAACATATCATCCTGAAATTTTTCCCAGTGGCCGGATTTTTCCCACAGCGAACGGTCAACCACCTGCGGGGTACGCACCTCGATATAACCGTTGTTGCGCAACAATCCACGCACATACTGCTCAACTTCACGATAGATGGTCCAGCCATTGTCATGCCAGAACACCATACCCGGGGCCTCTTCCTGCATATGATACAGATCGAGTTGCCTGGCCAGACGGCGATGATCACGCTTTTCGGCCTCTTCAAGACGGTGCAGATAGGCCTTCAGGTCCTTCTTATTGGCCCAGGCCGTACCATAGATGCGCTGCAACATCTCATTATTGGCATCACCGCGCCAGTAGGCGCCAGCCAGCTTGGTCAGCTTGAAGGCCTTGAGCTTGCCGGTCGAGGGTACATGGGGGCCACGGCACAGGTCGATAAAATCACCCTGCTGATACAATGACAGGACTTCATCGGCAGGGATATCTTCAATAATCCGGGCCTTGTACTCCTCACCCAGATCGCGGAAAAAGGCCACGGCCTCGTCACGTGATTTAATCAGGCGCGTAACCGGCAGATCCAGCTTACTGATCTCGGCCATTTTCTTCTCGATGGCCACGAAATCATCCGGGTGAAAGCCCGGTGGGTAATAAAAATCGTAATAAAAACCATCTTCGATGACCGGGCCAATGGTCACCTGGGCATCCGGATACAAAGACTTGACGGCCTGCGCCAGCAGATGGGCCGTCGAATGGCGAATAATTTCCAGCCCCTCAGCATCCCGCTCGGTAATGATCGACAACTCAACGTCATGGTCAATCCGGTAAGACGCGTCCACCAGACGGCCATTCACCCGCCCGGCCAGTGTGGCCTTGGCCAGCCCGGGGCCGATGTCTGTTGCAACATCGATAATAGTGACGGCTTGATCAAACTGACGCTGACTACCGTCAGGTAATGTTACTGTAGGCATTGCAGGACTCTGATTACAGGATATTGAGCAGACTCTGGTTTAAAAATCACCACTCGAATGTACCGGCCACTGTCAATCCAGCGTCAATCCAGTGTCAATAAATTGGTAGGCACGAGTGGATTCGAACCACCGACCCCCACCATGTCAAGGTGGTGCTCTAACCAACTGAGCTACGCGCCTGCAAACCCGTAACTGTACAGCAACACCACTATCCTGGCAAGCGAACGCCCCCCTGAGCACCGCAGCTGTGGCGCATGAACTGGCCGGTATACATTACCCGGCTTGTGCCTTCCTTGCCCTGGAGTGACAGGACCCTCAGGTCCTTGACGATATTGATCGCTGCGAAGTACGACACATCACGCAACGCTGGGCCAGAGAAGATGCGCAGCTATCGTTACAGTTCACTCATGATGCTGGTTGTGCGATCCTGCAGCAGTTTAAATTACGGCCGTCACAATGTTAAGGTCATCGCCCTGACCTTTTCTAACTGATCCCTCGCGCGCGCTGCCTCTTCGAACTCCAGATCCCGGGCATGCTGGTACATTTTTTCCTCCAGCTGCCTGATTTGCTTCTGTAGTTCCTGCGGTGACAGGGCCGCATACTCCAGCACTTCTTCGGCAACCCGGGCATATTCACGTGGTTTTAATGGCGCCCCCGGCACAATACTATTCATAATATCGGCCACGGCCTTTTCCACACCCTGCGGCGTGATACCATGGGCCTCGTTAAAGGCCTGCTGCTTCTTACGCCGCCGTTCGGTTTCCCCCATGGCCCGCTCCATCGAGCCGGTAATACGGTCGGCATAGAGGATAGCCATACCATGTAGATTACGTGCGGCCCGACCGATGGTCTGGATCAATGAACGCTCGGAGCGTAGGAAACCCTCTTTGTCCGCATCAAGAATGGCCACGAGTGACACCTCCGGTATATCCAGCCCCTCACGTAACAGATTGATTCCCACCAGCACGTCAAACTCACCCAGACGCAGGTCACGAATGATCTCGACACGCTCTACCGTATCGATATCCGAATGCAGATAACGCACCCGCACCCCGTGTTCACTCAGATATTCGGTCAGGTTTTCAGCCATTTTTTTTGTCAGCGTCGTGATCAATACCCGCTCACCCAGCACGGTACGTTTGTTAATCTCGGATAACACATCATCCACCTGGGTAGTGGCCGGGCGCACCTCGATCACCGGATCTATCAGACCTGTAGGCCGCACGACCTGTTCAGCGACAGCATCGGCATGTTCCTGCTCATAGGCACCCGGCGTGGCCGAGATAAAAATTGTCTGTGGTATCAGCCGTTCAAACTCCTCAAAACGCAACGGCCGGTTATCCAGTGCCGATGGCAGGCGAAAACCATACTCAACCAGGGTTGCTTTACGGGAACGATCACCCTTGTACATAGCCCCGACCTGCGGCACCATGACGTGGCTCTCATCAATAAACAACAGGGCATTATCGGGCAGGTAATCAAACAGGGTTGGTGGCGGTTCACCGGCCTCACGTCCGGATAAATAACGCGAATAGTTTTCAATCCCCGAGCAATAACCCAGCTCCATAATCATTTCTATATCAAAACGCGTCCGCTGCTCCAGTCGCTGTGCCTCAACCAGCTTATTAGCGGCATATAGCTGCTGCAGACGCTCATGCAATTCTTCTTTAATAAAATCGAGGGCGTTAACCAGCGTTTCCCGTGGCGTCACGTAGTGGCTCTTGGGATAAATCGTCAACCGTGACAGCCGCTGCAATATCTCCCCCGTCAGCGGGTCAAAAAAGGCCAACGCTTCGATCTCATCATCGAAAAGTTCCACACGTACGGCATCACGTTCCGACTCGGCCGGAAAGATATCGATGACCTCGCCGCGGACCCGATAAGTCCCGCGGTGCAATTCAACGTCATTGCGGGTGTACTGCAATTCGGCCAGACGGCGCAACAAAGCACGTTGATCAATACTATCACCCCGCACCAGGTGCAGGACCATACTTAAATAGGCGCGCGGGTCACCCAGACCATAAATTGAGGAGACCGAAGCGACGATGACGGCATCGGGACGTTCCAGCAGGGCCTTGGTCGCCGATAACCGCATCTGTTCGATCTGCTCATTAATCGAGGCATCCTTCTCGATAAACACATCACTGGCCGGCACATAGGCTTCAGGCTGGTAATAATCATAATAGGAGACAAAATACTCGACAGCGTTATGGGGAAAAAACTCCTTCATCTCCCCATACAACTGCGCCGCCAGGGTTTTATTCGGGGCCAGGATGATACTCGGTCGCTGTAACTGCTGAATAACATTGGCCATGGTAAAGGTTTTTCCCGATCCCGTGACCCCCAGCAGGGTCTGCCGGGCCAGACCACTAGTAATGCCATCAACCAGAGCAGCGATGGCCGCCGGCTGATCACCAGCCGGTTTAAAAGGTGAAACAAGCTCAAAGGATTTTTTCATGGGCTGGCAAATATAATTCAAATCTTCTGTTCATCATGACGAAAACATCAAGTATATTACAAACAGGACAAACAACCGGGAGTTATCGACCGTGAAATTATCGGACCGCGTCAAACGCATCAAACCATCACCCACACTGGCTATAACTGCACGTGCGGCACAGTTGCGTGCCGAGGGCAAAGACATTATCGGTTTTGGCGCCGGTGAGCCTGATTTTGATACCCCCGACCCTGTTAAACAGGCCGCCATAGAAGCCATACGCTCGGGTTTCACCAAATATACGGCCGTTGCCGGTACCGCCGAACTGAAGCAGGCCGTTATCAACAAATTCAGCCGCGATAACGGCTTTGACTACAAACCCAACCAGATCCTAGTCTCGGTAGGCGGCAAACAGAGCTTTTATAACCTGGCCCAGGCCTTGCTCAGCACGGGCGACGAGGTCGTCATCCCAGCACCTTACTGGGTCTCTTACCCGGACATGGTGCTGCTGGCCGACGCCACACCCGTCATTGTACCCTGCAATATCGAACAGGGCTTCAAGATGACCCCGGCACAGCTGGAAGCCGCCATTACAGCCAATACCCGACTGGTTGTTTTAAACAGCCCATCCAACCCGACCGGTGCCATGTACAGCCGCGATGAACTGGCCGCCCTCGGTCAGGTGCTACTCAAACACCCGCAAATCGTCGTTGCCAGCGATGATATCTATGAACACATCCTGCTCGGCGACAAACCCTTCTGCAATATTCTCATGGCCTGCCCCGAACTGGTCGATCGCGCCATCATCCTCAATGGGGTGTCCAAGGCCTACTCCATGACCGGCTGGCGTATCGGTTATGCCGGGGGACCGGAGCCATTAATCACGGCCATGAAAGACATTCAATCGCAAAGCACCTCCAACCCCACCTCAATTGCCCAGGTTGCGGCCCAGGCAGCCCTGGAAGGAGACCAGGGTTTTATCGAAACCATGAACATCGCCTTTCGCGAACGACATAAATTTATTGTTGAAAGCCTGAACGCCCTGCCCGGAGTCGAGTGTTTGCCCTCTGACGGTGCCTTTTACGCCTTCCCTAAAATGAGCAAAGCGATTGCAGCAATGGATGGTATCGACGACGATGTAGCC
>Ga0316190_10000830_pt1 | contig 21945 bp, 17 predicted proteins | sample Eddworburrow2_MG_FD_204929 | JGI IMG/M metagenome (GOLD analysis project Ga0316190, IMG submission 204929) | Coastal sediment microbial communities from Maine, United States - Eddy worm burrow 2 | ecosystem: Environmental > Aquatic > Marine > Coastal > Sediment | place: USA: Maine | collected... | reverse complement strand
GTGTTTGTCAGCGAGGTCGGTAGTCATCACGCAACTATAAAACAATCCGGGATTGCGCGCCGGGGTCGCGGTTCGAGAACCGCTCCTGGGTGCAACCTGTAGGAGCGCGCCTCGGCGCGCGAAAAAAAGCCGGCCCCGAAGGGCCGGCAAGCTGGTGACTCACGGTGAGTCGCGGGGAATGCGGCAGGCGTTCTATTCGGGGTTGGCGGCAACCGACGTCACGTCGTCGGTATACAGCTTCAGGCTCACGCGCCGCTCGAGCGCATAACTGTCGACGCTATCGTCCTGAGCGGGCGACTCGCCGTGAGCGTTGGCCGTGATTCGCGACGCATCCACGCCGGCGGCCACGAGCTGGTCGCGAATGAACTCGACGCGCTGCTCGGAAAGCGCCTGGTTGTACTGCTCGTCGCCGCGCTCATCCGCGAAACCATCGAGCTGCACCTGGATGCCGGGCATCGCGGCCAGTGTCGTGGCGAGTTCGTGCAGCCGGCTGCCGGTGGTGTCGGCAAGCACCGCTTCGTCGGTGCGAAAGAGCAGGTCCGTCACGATGCCCGACGCCAGGAGACTGACCGTCTCCGGGCTCGAATACTGCTGCAGCTGCTGTAGTTCGGCGCTGAGCGTGTCGAGATCGCGGTCCATCCTGTCGATATCGCGCTCGAGGCGAACTACCTCGGACCGGGACGTGGCAAGCTCGGCCGACAGTGTCTCGATCTCGTCGTTCTTCTGCCCCATGTTGTCGCCGATACCGGCCCCGATAGCGGCGCCGATAATCAATCCCACCGGCCCTCCCGCAGCCGCACCGACTAACGCACCGGCACCCACGCCGATTCTTTCCTGCTTCGATGCCGCCGCCTGTGCGGCAACCGGCACCATCGTGACGAGGCTGAGAGCCGTGATCGCTGAAATCGTTTTACGCATTGCAGTCTCCTTCGTGTAATGAGGCCACCCTCGTGACCTTCGACAGGATGATTACAACGTGCAAAAGCGGTGCGCGCGGGACCGCGCGATGGAATTCCGCCGATCAAATATGGCGAATAGTGCGCTTGCCGGTGTCAGCGGTCCCAGTGTGTCAGCGCAACGAACGTGCCGCCATTACGCTCGCACAGAACGCGCATGAGCTGCGCAAACTTGTGGGCGGTCGGCGGGATGTCACCGCTGCCCCGAAACAGGAACGGGAAACCGACAGCGTGTATCCGGACCATCCGGTTCCCCTGGGCATCCTTGCGATTCACGGTGTCGACCTGCCGAACCACGTTTTCGACCGAGCGGCCGCTGAATTCGTCGCCGAAAACGTAGATGCTGATCTTCTTTTCCGGCGACCAGTACGTACTGATGGCGTAGATAATGCCGTCGACCGGATTACTGTCGCTGAACGGCCGCCACAGGCGCATCGTGTTCTTGATGGCTTCGCGGCGACCCGGCGTGTCGGGGATCCACTTGCCCGCGTACTGCGAGAACATGTAGTTGCCGTTGTCGTTCATGATCTGCAGGCCCTTGACCTGCGGATAGACGTCCAGCGTCTCGTTGAGTTTCCGTTGCACGCGGTCCCAGTTGTACTGCTGCATACTGCCCGACGTGTCGATGATGAAGATGATGTACTCGCTGTCCACGGGAATGCCCGCGACCGCATCGTCGTCGGCGCGCTTGTAATAGGGCTGCAGGCGCCGCATTTCCTCGGTCAGGCGCTGCTTGGCCGACGCCAGCGCGCCCTCGTCGATGGTCGAATCCGACTCTTCCTGCGACGCTTCGTATTGACCCTTTACCGTACTGAGTTCCCGCTGCAGCCGGGCGAGCTGGATCTTCGTATCGGAGGTCTGCTCGCGCACGTCCGTGAGCTCGCGGTTGAGTACCGACGTCTCACCGCGAATATCGAAGAGCTCCTGCTGCAGCAGCGCGATCAGGGATTCGAGGTCGTCCTGGGTCTTCTCGATGATCATCGGCTCGTAGATCTTCGACAATACGAGCAGCAGGATGATCGCGCCGAATCCGCAGCAGATGCAGTCGAGAAAGGACAGGCTGAATGCCTCAACATTGCGACGTCGTTTGCTCACAAGCGCTCCATCGACCTACGGCCAGTCGCGGCTGACGGCCATGAACGAGCCGCCGGTGCCGTAAGCCAGCGTCCAGTACGCGATGGCGGCATCGTAGTCGCCTTCCATCGGGAACAATAGAATATTGACCGGGATGCCGCTCGGCAGTTCACGGATCGAGCGGCCGTGCATGCTCATGCGATCGCGGCCCGTCACCATGCGCCGGTTGGTCGTGGACTCCATCATCGTCGGCAAGCCGTCGACCAGCAGGATGATGTTGTCCGGGCGCGGCGTCAGCCTGGCGGCAACCTCGTAAGCGGCACGCAGGTTGGTGCCGTTCTCGGGCGTCGTGCGCCGCAGCACGCGTATGGCCTCGCTCAGCTTGGAACCGTCGTCCGCTTCGAGCCAGGTGCCGTCGCTGCCCTTGATGACCGGCTCCACTTCATTGTTGAACATGTAGATCTGGAACTTGCTGCCTGGCTTGAACTGCGACGTGAGCCAGTCGACGCTCGCCACCACCTGGCGCCACTTGACCGCGCGCAGCTTGTCCTGTTCCGACATGTTGCGGCGGCGAATGATATTGACGATCGTGTCGTCGAGCATGCTGGCCGAGCGATCTACGAGTATCAGCGTGCGGTCGCCGCCGAGCTTGAGCCCCGTCAGGTACTGGCGGTCGCCCTGGCCCTTGAATTCCCGGATCCTCGCGCCCTGGTTTTCTTCCTCGGCCTTGAGCGCGAGCAGGCGCTTGACCTCCTCCTCCAGCGACTTGATGTCGCTTTGCAGCTGCTCGATACGTTCGATCTTCGCGAGCGTATCGTCGTCGTACTCGGCGAGTTCTTCGCGCAGTTCCTTGATCAGCGCGATGATCTCCGCGATCTTGCCTTCCGCCGTCTGTTTCTCGTCCTCCAGCGTCTCGATCGTATTCTTGGCGAGCACCATGTTCTTGCGGCCATCGAGTATCTCGACCTCGAGGCGCTTCGTCTCGGCCATTAACTCGGTCGGGTCCTCTTCCGTGGACTCCTTCACCTGCGCATTGATGATCATGAAAAACAGGATGACGGCGCCGAACCCGCAGCTCATGCAGTCGAGGAACGACATGCTGAAGACTTCGAACTGGCGGCGCTTACGAGCCATCTTCCGGCTCCGTCATGATGACCCGAAATTCGTAGCCGGGGCTGCCGAGACGAACGATGTCCCCGACCTGGAGGACGGCCGAGCCATCGATCTTGTGGCCGTTGAGAAACGTGCCGTAGCGGCTGTAGTCCTGCACGATGCACTGCCCGTTGCTGCGCTCGATGCAGCAATGCCGCCGCGACACGCCCGGCATGTCGCCGCGCAGGTCGATCCAGCGTTCGCCGGCCACGGGCTGCGAGCCCAGCAGCAGGCTCTGGCCGTCGATCGGGTAAGCCGTGTTCTCGAACAGCAGGTGCGTGGGCTGCCCGGCGGTGGCGGGCGCTTCGTCTTTCTCTATGCGCACGGCCGACTGGTCCCACGGCAGCTGCCGGATGAGGGTCACGCCGCCATCGCCGCGCTGCATGTCGCGGCAGCGCGTGAGCAGGCCGCGGGCCGTGGCGCCGGGTTCGAGCAGGAATATGTCGCCGCCGACGCGCGCGGCCAGCATATCCGCAAGGCCCGGCATGCGCGCGGCGCGCTCGCTCAGCTGGATGGCCGGCGTCTCTTCGGCCCGGTATATGGCCCGCAGCTGGCTGGCGATGCGCTGGTAGACGGGCCCCGCCGCCGAGATCAGGTCGAGGGATTCGAGATCGGCGCTGTGCGCGATGCCGCGGTACTCGATCTCGAGCGTCACCTTGTCACTGGACGATGCGCCCGCGAGCCATTCGCCGAGACGATCGAGCAGCAACTGTTCGGTCTCCGCCGTGTGCAGCGGGTCGAAGCGCGACTGCTTTACGAAAGCGTCGGAGATCACCCGGATCCAGGCGTCGTAGAGCGACAGCATGCCGCTGCTTTCGACAACCGCGCTGCGATCGAGCTGCACCTGGCCGTTCTGCCGCAGCCGCGACAGCGTCGCGACGTGAAGGCCGAGATCGACGTGCACGGGCACGGCCCCCTGGTATTCCCGGCGTGTTGCCGCCACGGCGGCATCGACCAGGCCGACGACGGGGACATCCAGTTCATTCGCAATGCCGAGGAACAGGCCCAGATTATCGCCCGTCATGTAGGCCGGTACGGCGACCACCAGCCGGTCGCCCGACGCGGCCACCGCCTTCCATATCTGTTCGAGCTGCCGGCTGACGAGATCCGCGGCGGTCAGGTGCTGGAAAGGCCGCTCGGGCAGCGTGTCGGTCGTCAGTTGCGACCAGAATCGATTGTGGATCCTGCGCGGCTTGATGCGCGCGTTCTGGAACGCCTTCGAGCCCGTCGTGAGTTCGTCGTCGTCGATAAGCGCGAAACCGGGTTCGCGATACAGCAGCCGCTCGGCGCTGAGTACCGAGATCCCGGCGTCGTTGATATGTGCTGCAAGCAGTGACACGAGTCGCTCCGCGCGGCGATCAGTCCGCTCTCATGTGGCGAATCAGCTTGTCGTCGCAATAGGCCTGCGTATCAAACACGAAGCGCTCCTGCAGGAGCTGCAGCTGATACACAAGGAACATCAGGAATATGCTGATCAGGAGCGCGATGAACGTCGAGTTGAAGGCGACACCCAGGCTCTGCGTGACGCCCGCGATATCGCCCTGCACCGCCTTGTCCGCCTGCGCCAGCGCCTCGCCGATACCGCGCACGGTGCCGATAAACCCGATCGACGGAATCGCCCACGAAATGTAGCGGATCATCGACAGCTCCGATTCGAGCCGCTCGGCCTCGGATTCGCAGATCGTGTTCGTGCTGCTCGACACATCCTGGATGCTGTGCGTGGAATTGAATCGTCGCAGGGCGTTCAGCAGGGCTCTCGGCAGCAACATCCGTTGCTGCTCGTCCGGCAGTTGCTGCACCTGGCGCGCAAACTCGCGCGTGTCCTCGGGCAATATTCGCATGCCGTCGGCAACCGGCACGAGGTCGACGTCGAGCAGCCGGCGCTCGGCTACGATCTTGACGGCTTTGTAGCCCATGATCGCCAGCGCCCAGAACATGAGGATGAAACAGGCTTCCTGCTCGAGATCCTTGATCAACACGGGAATGCGGCGCTCCCGGACATAGTCCGGATCGGCGGCGGCCGCGGCATTCTGCTCCTCGATGATCTGCGCCGCGTTCGGCCGTATCACCGACACGTAGAACGCATGCACGACGATGATCGCGATGATCAGCGCGAACATCTGGAACACGAACTCAACAGGGATGTTTTTCTTGTTCATAGATCAGCAATGCCAGGTTTCAAATTCGGTCGTGACGGGATGCTAGATGTCCGTCGGGAAGGGGATCGCCTGGTCGGCCGGAATGTCCTCGGTAGGCACGAAATCCTCCTCCTCGGCATCCCGGTAGTTTTCCTCGTCGAGGTCCAGGTCCTCTGCCTGCTCGTCAGCCGCTTCCTCCGCGGTCTCCACGGACTCCACGGACTCCTGGCCCTCGGCCTCGTCCTCCGGGGCGCTGTCCTGCGCCCAGGCAAGCGCGGCCGCGGCCAGCAGCAAAATGGTCAACACGTAGCGATGCATCGTCGATCCTCAGTACTTACCAGTCGTTTGACCGCTGCAGGCCACAATTGTCGCATGAAATTCAGTCGGCATTACGAGCCACGCGAAAACCGACGTCCGGGCGTGCGTCGTTGCCGTAGTCGCGGAACGAGAGGCGCAACTCGGTCGACGTCGCATGGCGCCAGCTCGAACCCCGAATGACGTACGACTGTCCACGCTCGGGACCGAGCGGATCGACCAGCGGTGCCGTAACCCCGGGCGCCGGCACCGTATAGAAATCGTTGACCCATTCGGCGACGTTGCCGGCACCGTCGAAGATCCCGATTGCGTTGGCCGGGAACTTGCCGCCCTCCGCCGTCGACGCGAAGCCGTCGTTATACCCGGGGATGACCGTCGGCACGAGATCGGCGGCCGACTGGTCGGCGTAGTTGCCCGCATCGCGGCGCGGCGGCCATTCCTTGCCCCAGGAATACTTGAGCGCACCGTTGCCGCCCTGGTAACGGATCGCCCAAACCCACTCGGCCTCCGTCGGTAGCCGGTAGCCGTCCGGGAACGGCCGGATGGCGACCCATTCGCCGAATTCCTCCTTGTACACCGGCGTAAGACCCTCGCGAGCACTGAGCCAGTTGCAGTACTGCACGGCATCCGCCCAGCTGACCCTGGCCACGGGATTGTTGTCGCCGGCCATCGCCGCGTGGATGTCGGCGCCGGAATCGTGGTTCTCGCGAAACTGCGCGAATTCGCGGTTGGTGACTTCCTCGACGCCGATCAGGAACGGCTTTGTCAGTTTGACGGGAACGATCACCTCGTTCGCGCGCCTGCCCTGCTCACTGCGCGACGAGCCGAGCGTGAACGTGCCGGGCTCCACCAGGCGCAATACCTGCCCGGCTGCCGTCTTGCGTTCGAGCGCGACCGACTGGCGTTCGATCTCCTCCAGCGAACGCAGGCGCGCCGACAATGTCTGCGGATAACCCGGCCGCGGCGTCACCGTTCGCGACCACGATTCGTAGCCGTCCTTGCGCACCTCGATGCGGTGCGGCGCCGAACTCAGGCGTAACGTTGCGCTGCCCGTGCCGCGCGCCTGACCGTCGACGTAGACGGTGGCGTCGGCCGGCTGGACGTTGACCGTTAACGTGCCGGTCCTCGCGGTCAGGTCGACCGTGATCGAGTCGCTGTCCGCCGCTTCGAGGCGCACCTTGCGGCTGGTGACCCCGTAGCCGGCCTTGGACAGCCCGATTTCGTAATTGACGGCCGGCGCGAGATCGAGGGTTATCGGCGACTGGCCGCGGTAGCGCCCGTTCACGGTCACGTTCGCGCCCCGCGGGATCGAGTTTACGAGCAGGCTGGCGTTCGCCGGCTGCAGCCGTATCAGCGGCAATCCCGTGTTGGTATTGGGCTCCGCGATCACCGTGCCGTCCCAGGCGCTGTAGCCGTCCCGCACCACGCTGATCTGGTGCGTGCCTTCCATGAGTTCGATGGTCGCGGGCGTTTCCCCGACCTGTTCCTCGCCGGCATAGATGCGTGCCCCCGGTGGCTCCGAGTCGATCGTAACCCCGGCCCAGCGGGGCACGAGCTGCACGCTCAGCTGTTCGTGCCTGCCGAGCCCCGGTACGTTGATCACGCCGCTGTAGGGCAGGAACCGTTCCGCGCGCACGCTCACGGTGTGTTCCCCGGGCAGCAATTCGATCGGCCCGAACGGCGCGGGGCCTATCTCGCTCTCGTTGATCGCAATGACGGCCTCGGTAGGCGGGTTCGTGACCACGGTTACGTGGCCGGGCAATTTGCGCATCTCGATGTCGACGACGATGTTCTGCTCGTCGCCTACCTCGAAATTCTGGGTAACGTCGTAATAGCCCTCTTGCGACACCTGCACGGTGTGGCTGCCCTCGCGCAGCAGGATCCGATCACCGAGCGGCATGCGGAACCAGCCGCCACTGACGGAGAACGAATCGGGTTCGCCGGGCGTTACCTCGAATTTGACCGACTTCGCCGTGAACAGGAGATACGACACCACGACCAGCACCGCCAGGGCGGCGCCGATGACCCAGCGCAAGGTACCGTGGCCGTCCTTGTCCGCCGTTGCCGCTGGCGCCTCTGCCGCACGGCGGAAAGCCGTCGGCGCGATGGTCTCCTCGGCCGGTTGCTCGCCGGCATCGCCGAGTTCGGGCGGCTTCGTGACATAGGCGCTGTCTTCGAGCCGGACCTCCAGGGCGAGATGCTCCGCATCCAGGTGGACGACGATGCGGGAGCCGAAATAACGCAGCTCGTCCCCGTCCTTCAGTCGGCGGCTCGCGGCCAGCGGCTCGCCGTTGATCGCCATTGATTCGTCGCGGCCGACGGGCTGCACGAAAGGCACGTCGTCGAGCACGTCGAGCATCATGACCGGCGCGGCACCCGGACCCGGCAGGCGCAGTTCGCAGTCGCTGCCGGTGCCGACGCGAATCGGCAGGTGTCCCGCGTCTATGCGTCGCTCGCCTTCAACATCCCTGATGACTAGGTTCAGGCTCAAATGGGTTCCTCGCAGCGCACGACAATGGGCTCCATGCCGATCTCCGGCGCCACGCGGAACTCGAGGCGCACGTCTCGGTATCCGGGGCGTACGCCGACCGCAACGTAGGTGCCCGGCCGCAGGCGGAGCTCATGCTCGTCAAAGCTGCCGAGTTTACCAACTTTGTAGATCGAAACGTCGGTCTGGTTGTCGGAGACGAGGGTTACCGTCAGCGGCGTCGCGGCCCGCTTCAGCAGTCTCGACAGCTCGTCGCGCCGGTCCGCGAGGCGCGGCCCGATGCTCTCCATGCGCGTGATGTCGAGCAGCAGCCCGGTCGCCGCCTGCATGGTCGACGGCCGGCTCAGGCTGTCAGGCTCCTCGATATAGCCTTCCAGTTTTTCATGCAGCGCTTCCATCTGCCGCGCCCGGCCGAGGCCCTCCTGTGCGAACGCCAGGTTGGAGTCCAGTTCGAGAATACGCTCGTAGGTTTCGCTCGCTTTACTCCACTCCTCGGCTTCCTCCTGCTGCTCCGCCTTTCGCTCCAGCGAGGCAATTTCCTGCAGCCGGATACCCTGGTCGACCTGCAACAATCCGTCAGCCGGTTCGGGCGATCCCGGCTTCAGTTTCTCCGCCATGCGAAATGCCGCGCGCGCGGCAAGAAAGTCACCCTCGACAACCGCGGTCAGCCCCTCTGTCATGCGCTGGTCGAATTCCATCTGCGTAATGGTGCCGCGCACGCGCTCGAGCGCGACCTGCGCCGGCTCCCATGCGGGATCGAGTTCGACGGCACGCTCGAAACTTCGTTTCGCCGCCTGCATCTCGAGTTCTTTTTCATACACGAGTCCCTGGTCCATCAACGACAGCACGGTCTCGAGATTGCGCGCCCGCTGCAGCCCCTCCTGCGCGCCGCGATGGCCCGGGCTGATCGCCGCCGCAAGGTCGAACAGGCGCACCGCCTCGACGGGATCGGCAGCCTCGAGGGCCGCGCGCGCTTCTGCATAGGTCGATTCGAAGACCTTGTCGACTTCATCCAGCAGCGGTTCGACGATGTCGATCGCTTCACGGTACTTCTCCGATGCCGTGGCGTAGTCGCGGGCCAGGTAGGCTTCGTCGCCTTCCGCGTACACAGCCTGGGCCCGCGCATATCGCAAACCGCCCCAGCGCTGCACGGCGCGGCTTTCCAGCGTATCCATCTTTGCCAGCAGCTCGCCGAGGACTTCCTCGGTCGCCGCGCGGTCCTGGACGCGCTGGTCGCGGCCACTCAGGTCGTCGACGTTTTCGTTGAACTCGACCTCGGGCTCCGTCTCCTCGCCAGCCGTCACCGGCGGCGCAGCCTCCGTTTCGGCCGTGCCGGCGGCCGGCGCGTCGGCCGGTTTCTCGACCGTCTTCGGCAGCAGGAATACGACCCCGAGCAAAAGCACGAGCAGTACCGCGAGACTGATGCCGAGCGTCCGCGGGCTCATGCCGCTCGACGGCGCCGTGCTCGGGTCGCCGGTGCTCCGCGGCGCGTGCCGCATCGGGCGGACGGTTTCGCGCGTCTCGATGACCTCGTCGCGAGCCCCACCGGCCGAGGCGACGTAGCGCTTCCGCGCCGGCGCCGGCTCGTAGCCGAGTTCCGCCAGGCGGCTCGCGACGGTTTCCGCATCCGGCCGCCTCGCTGCATTCTTGTCCAACATATTTGCGACGAGCTCCTGCAGGCCCGCCGGGACGGCGGAGCCGTCGGCTGCCGCGAGCGGCGGCGGTTCCTTCTCGAGGATGTCGCGCGCGGTATCGTCGGAACTCCACGGCGAACGCCCGCTCACCAGTTCATAGACAAGGCCGCCGAGCGCAAATATGTCGTCGGCCGGCGCCGGCGAGCTTCCCGACAGCTGTTCCGGACTCGCCGCAATGAGCGAACCTCCGCCAGGGTCCTGGCCGCGCGTCGCCGCGACGCCGAAATCGATGAGGTATGGCGCACCGTTGTGGTCGAGCAGGATATTGGCGGCTTTGACGTCGCGGTGGACGACGCCCTTTGCGTGTGCGTATCGCAGGGCGTCCGCAACCAGTGCGATGGGCGGCAACGAATCCGCCGGCGGCGTGCCGGACAGTACGCTGACGTCCGGGCCGTCAATGAACTGCAGGCTGAAAAACGCGCCGTCGCCTTCGTGGAATTCGAACGCGCGCACGATGTGCGCATGCATCAGGCGAATGGCGAGCTGCCACTCGCGCCGCAATGCGTCGGCGCTAATGCGATCATCAATGAGAATCTTGAGTGCAACGGACGCGCCGGTGATCCGGTCCGTCGCGAGCCAGGTCTCGGCCGCGCCTCCTCGGCCTAAGCGGCGGGCTAAGGTGTACCGATTAGCGAGCCGGGTGCCTTCGCTCAGGCCTCGCGCCGGTTTTCGATCGCTCATCCAGTCGGTTCAGCCTCGCGAGCAGGTGAGCCGACCTCGATCGGTGTCGGGAACCCGGTCTCCGACTCGTAGATTTCACGCAGCAGGCGGCGCCAGCTCTCGTACTGCGCTGCCGCCGTACCGGTCAGGCGGCGTGTCTGGCCTTCCACGTCGATGACCATCGGCGCGGCTTCGGAGCCGAAGGACTCCGACAGTTCCTTGATCGCCTCCACGTGCAGCGTCGCTTCGGAACGCCGCGTGAAGCCGGCGAATATCGTGTCGATACCCTGGGATATACCGATGCTCTGCAGGCTGCGCTGCATGCGCCGCGTCGACGAACTCGAGCTGTCGGTGTCGACCGCCAGCGAACCGGCAAGAACAACGACACCCATCAACGTCTGCAGCGTGGCCGAGCGCTTCACCTGGCGGTAGTTGATGGCCTCTTCCCGGGACGTCTTGCGCCAGGCGCTGTACGGGATCGCGATGCCGTAATAAAAATTGGCGTAATGCTCATTCAGTGTGTCCACGACCAGGCGGTCGCGCTCGCGAATCTGCCGCAGGCGCGCGACGGAGGGATCGTTTTCCGCAGGCAGGCGCACGACCTTCACGATACCGTCTTCGTCTTTCGCCAGGTGATCGCCGAACTGTGCCGGCGACATGTCGCCGAAGAACTGCAGCTCGGAGACCTGGCGGATGCGCCTGATCTGCTCCGGCGGCATGCCGGCCACGTAGGCCTGCAAATCGTTGGCTATGTCGTTGAACACTTTCTGGTACGGGTCGAGGCGCCGGTCGCGACGCTCCGAATACGACGACACGCCCGTTTGCGCGCTGTAGTCTTCCGAATACCAGTGCCGGCCGGCGGCGTCGTCCACCGATATCTCGAGCTTCACGAACTCGCCGTTCGATTTCTCGATGCGGCCGCTGATGATGACGTCCGTAAACGCTTCACGCGACGGGATCACGCGCACCGCGCCCCAGTGACCGGTGCCCTGCAGGGTCGTCTTGAGGTGATACGGCAGATAGCGCGCTTCGGCGCCGCGTATTTCCCCGTAAATCCTGGTATCCGAGGGATCGTTGTCCTCGGGCACGCCGTCTTCGAATTCGACGACGCCGATATCGAGCAACAGGGCCTCGTCGACCGGGTCTTCCGCGACGACGAGCTCGGTTTCTTCGGCAGTAATGACTTCGTTGACGGTACAGCCCTGCACGGCAAAAAGGGCCAGCGCGATCAGCGGCGATGCTCTCCTCATTGTTCGCAAACCGTCTCCTTAAATCCCGTTGTACTTCCGGTACTCTTCCCACAGGCGCTCGCGCAATTCCGGATCTTCTTCCGCGAGGGCCGCCTCGCGCAGCTGCCGCGCGATGATGTCGTCGTCGACCGTGACTGGTATGTCGTCCGGCGTGCGCTCGCGAACTTCTTCCTCGCTGAGGCCGGCAACCGGCGATTCGCGCTGCGCCTGCGGCTGGTTGGCCACGGCTACCGAACCCGCGCCGGTACCGCCTGCCGCCTGTTCGCCGAGGCTGATGCCGCCGGCACCGCCGCCGGAACCGCCATTACCGCCAAATCCTTCCATGTTGCGGCCGACCGACGCGACCTCGCGCTGTTCTTCGCCCAACACTTCGTCGAAACCGCCGATCGATTTGTCCAGTTCGCGCCCGAGCCGCTCGGCACGCTCGGCGTCCGACTCGCCGGGAAACTGGCCGGCGCTGCCCGCGCCTCCGGTTCCGGTTCCGTCTCCGGCGCCACCTCCGCCAGCCGCGCCACCCTCGGTGCCTTCCGCGCCTTCGCCCGCGCCGGCGCCGCCGCCGGCCGCCTCGGCGGAATCGCTCGCGGACGCACCGCCGCCACCCAGGCACTCCCCGGCCTGGCCCATACCGCCGACGCCGCCCGGCAGCGGACCCGTATCGCCGCAGTCACCGCCGCTCTCGCCGTCGCCGTCGCCGCCATCGGCACCCTCACCGGCAGCACCTTCAGCGCCGTCGCCAACGTCGCCACCGCTCATCCCGGGCACACCGCCCGGCGTGGGAAATTCGATCTGCGGAACGCTGCCGACACCGCCGGACTGGCCGGCACCGCCGCCCGAGGAACCGCCACTGGGTGACGCGCCGCCGCCGGACGAACCGCCGCCCTGTGCGCCGCCGCCCGAGGAGCCACCACCCTGCTCACCACCGCCCTGCGAGCCGCCACCGGAGGAACCACCGCCCTGCTGACCGCCGCCCTGCTCGCCACCACCGGACGAACCGCCGCCCTGCTCGCCACCGCTGCTCTGTTCACTGCCCTGGGAACCCGAGCTGCCACCGGACGAACCGCCTGAAGGCGGCGACGGCATGCCGCCCGACGGCGGCGACGGAATACCGCTACTGGGCGGCTGGATAACCGAGGACTTGCAACCGGCAACGAAAAACGTCGCGGCAAGAAAAACCAGGCCGGTTCCGGCCCAGCTCGAGGGAAATCTGGCTGACTGTTTGCGGTTCATTGACTCGTGCCTCTCGATGGCGAGTATGGAGGCCCGGCCTGGCAGGTCCTGGCGACCCGGAGCGACCGGTATTCCTTGTTTTGAACGCGAAACGTACACCGGAGTTCCATTGGAATTCCGGCATGCGCCGGCGCCGCAAACGCATTTGCGAACTCCTGTGACGATAATACGCCGCCAGTGGTCAATCAATAGCTCTGCCACACCTGCGTGCCTCCTGGTAAAGTATTGCCAAGCTTATGAATTAAAACACCTTTTTCGTCGCGAAGAGCTGTGGTTCACGACTTGCCACGGGATTTTCGCCGTGCTGGCGGGTTTTTTCTGTACACGATCAGGGACAGATCGTCGGGCTTTGACGGTTCTTTGCCGTTGTCCGACTGCATGCGCCGCCGCGCGAGTTCGACGACGTCGTCCACGGCGGCAGCCGCCGGTCCCTTGCGGATGTGTTCGATGACCTCGTGCAGATGCACGTTGTCCATCAAGCCGTCGCTCGCCAGCATCACGGTGTCCCGCGGCCGCAGTTCGACCGGTGCGCCGATGTCGATCTTCATGTCGCTGGTGCCTAGGAAATTCGACACCAGGTGCCGTTCGGCATGGTGCAGGGCTTCGCGCTCGTCGAGAAAACCCGCCTCGACCGCGAAACCGGTCGGTGAGTGCGCCGTCGTCTGCAGCTTTATGCGGCCGCGCTGGCCGACGACCAGCGCCTCGGAGTCACCGATCTGGTAGCAGCGCACGAGTTTCCCCTCGATGGTGACCACCGTCATCGTCGTCGCGGAGCCGTTCGAGAGCCGCATGACGGCCTCGTTCGCGGCTTCGATGCCGTCGAGGATCGCGGTGCGCAGGACCACCGTCTCGGACATCGCGACCGACAGGGTTTCGACAAGCGACGAAACGGCAGTCAGCGACGCACGCTTGCCGGCAGGCAGGCCGCCCGCGCCATCCGCGACGACCAGCACCGCGGACTCCGGACCCCAGGGGATTACCGCGAGGGTATCCTCGTTCTCCGTGTCCTTGTCCGGCGAGCGCTCGGTGAAGGCCACCACGGAGCCGCCACCGACAGCCGCAGCCTGGCTGTCCGGCTCGAATGCACCGTCCAGTAACAGCAGGCCGTCTATGAGGTTCGACACGAGGACACCCGCACGCGCCGTCAGGCGCGCTGGACGGGCTCCCTGCACCAGGCGCAGTAATTCCAGAACTCGCGCGCAATACCCCAGCCGCAGGCCTTGCAGCTGTGCCTGCTGCCCGGAAGTTTCCACGGCCGCCGTACTTTCATACGACACCAGGGGCAATAGCGCATGAACGGCATCAGCTGTCCGCGGCAGCGCTTGTTAGTGCAGCGGGCGGTGTAACGCTTGTCGGGGTATTTACGGGTAGTTTCCTCTTCGAATCCGGGCCCGTAGCACCACGGGCAATAATCCCAGTCGTTCTTGACGCCGCGCTCGCAGCGCGGGCAACTCGACGGCATGGACGATTCCGAACTCCTCGCCGGGTTGTCGAATCCGCACCACGGACACGCCTGCATGCTCTCCGACACGGGGCCCTCGCAGTGCCGGCAGTGGTGCCGCGTGTCGAGGACCTTTTTATACTGCCGCTGGAACTCGCGCCACTGCATGCGCCGCCATGTCGTTCCTGCCTTGCGATCGCCCCGCGCCCGGGAGCGCTTCTGCCGGCGCGCATGGGCCTGCAGCTGCTCGAACGCGGACATCATCTGCACCGCGTCGCGATAGCGATTGGCCGGGTCGAGCTGGATCGCCTTGCGCAGCATTTCCACGAGTTCCGGCCGCACCTTCGCGGCCAGGCGCTCGTGTCCGACCATCGGCCAGGCGAACGGCCATTCGGGCAGTTTTCCCGACAACAGCCGGTACAGCACCAGTCCGAGCGAAAACACGTCGGACTGGAACTTCGGCCGGCCCATGGCCTGCTCCGGCGCGATGTAATCGATGGTGCCCGAGCCGGATGCCTTGAGCGTGCGCAGGCTGATCTTTGCAAATCCGAAGTCGCACAACTTCAGCTGGTTACCCGGGAACAGGATGTAATTCTCGGGCTTGATGTCGCAATGGATGATCTTGTGCTCGTGGGCATGGGCCAGGGCCGCGATGGCCTGGCCGGCAAGATCCAGCGCGCGCGCGGTCGATATCCGGCGCTCGATACGATCGGCCAGCGACTCCTCGCCGAGTTCCATCGCGATCACGAAGTGGTCGTCGATGTAGCTCGCGTTGAGCACCGTCAGGATGTTCGGGTGCTGGAGTTTCGTCGCGACCTGGACTTCATGCAGGAACTCCTCGTGACCGGTATTCTCGTCCTGCCTGGGTATCTTGAGCGCCACTCGCCGCTTCTGGATCGTGTCGTAGGCACGGTAGACATCGGCGAGGGGACCGGAGGCGATGCGGCCCAGAATCCGGTATTTTCCGATTTTCTGTCGAGCTCTCAGCAAGTCTGGCTGCGCATTAGATGGCATGTGGCGGCGATGCAGATCCGTTCAGCAATCATTGGGGCATCGGCCGGTGCAGTCAAGAGCAACCACACCGTCGGCAAACCGTGGCCGACGGTGTGAACCGGCAAGTACATGGTCACACTCCCTCAGGTTCTGCGCTGACTGCTATCCTCTTCGCCTGTTGCGCGGCAATTCGAGCGTTACCTGGCGCCGCGCACCCGCGCAACCGCCGTCGCCCAGCCGGACAGCAGCGCGTCGCGTTGATCGTCCGTCATTTGCGGCTCGAATACCGCGTCGCAGCGCCACAGGCGCCCGGCCTGCTGCAGGTCGTCGATGAGCCCGCACTGAAATGCCGCCAGGTAGGCCGCTCCGAGTACCGTGGATTCGACGTTGGCCGGACGCTCGACGCGAACGTCAAGAATGTCGGCCAGGAATTGCAGGAACCAGTCATTGCCGACCATGCCGCCGTCCACGCGAATGACGCTCGGCGATATGCCGTCGTCCATCATCGCATCGAAGAGGTCTCGCGTCTGGTAGGCAACCGCCTGCAGCGTCGCGGTAACGATCTGGTCGCTGCCGCTGCCCCGGCTCAGGCCGACGATTGCGCCGCGCGCGTCCGGGTCCCAGTACGGTGCGCCGAGACCGGCGAACGCCGGCACGACGTAGACGTCGTCCACGATACCGGTGCGCTCCGCGACGCGCTCCGAGTCCGGTGCGGCGTCAATGATGCGCAGTTCGTCGCGCAGCCACTGTAACGCCGACCCCGCGACGAACACGCTGCCTTCGAGGCCGTAAGTGACCTCGCCGGCGATACGGCTGGCGATGGTCGTCAGCAGCTGGTTGTGCGATGTCAGCGACGTGTCGCCGGTATTGGCGATTACGAAACACCCCGTACCGTAGGTGCTTTTCGTCATGCCGTACTCGAAACCGGCCTGGCCGATAAGCGCGGCCTGCTGATCCCCGGCAATTCCGCATACCGGGACCACGCCGCCGAACGCGGCTTCGCTGGTACTGCCGAACTCCGCGGCACAGTCGAGCACCACGGGCAGCATGGACTGCGGTATTTGCAGCAACTCCAGCAGGTCGTCGTCCCAGCGCTGCGTGTGGATATTGAACAGCATGGTGCGCGACGCATTGGTCGCATCGGTAGCGTGCACCGCACCGTCTGTCAGTCGCCACAGCAGGAAACTGTCGACGGTGCCGAACGCAAGATGGCCTTCCTCCGCCAGGCGGCGCGCGCCGTCGACGTTATCCAGTATCCATGCCGCCTTGGTCGCCGAGAAATACGGGTCCACGCGCAGCCCGGTCTTGCCAGCCACCACGTCGTCCGCGCAGCGTTCCCTGAGCTCCCGGCAGAATGCCGCCGTGCGCCGGTCCTGCCACACGATCGCGTTGTAGATGCATTTACCGCTGCGCCGGTCCCAGACCAGCGTCGTCTCGCGCTGGTTGGTGATGCCGATACCGGCAACGTCCCGCATCGCGATGCCGGCCTTGCCGAGTGCATCCTGCATCGTGTCCCTGACCGACGCCCAGATCTCTTCGGGATCGTGCTCGACCCAGCCGGACTTCGGGTAAATCTGGCGGAATTCCTGCTGCGCGCTGGCAACCGCATTCGCGTCTGCATCGTAAATAACGGTACGGCTGCTGCTCGTACCCTGGTCGATCGCCAGCAGGTATTGCGTCGTCACGTTCGTATCACTCCGTCAGGCCGTGCGCAGTTCGGGGATATCGCGGAAGTGCTGCAGCGCGTCGGGATTCGCGAGCGCCTCGGTGTTCCTGACGTCCTCGCCGTGGACGACCGAGCGCACCGCGATTTCGACGATCTTGCCGCTCTTGGTGCGTGGAATCTCGGGCACCGCGACGATCTTCGCGGGCACGTGCCGCGGCGTCGTGTTCTCCCGGATGACACGGCGAATGCGATCACGTAACGCATCATCGAGTTCGACGTGGTCGCGCAGTACGACAAACAGCACGACCCTGACGTCATCCTCCCAGTCCTGGCCGATCGCAATGCTCTCCACGACTTCGTCGAGTTTCTCGACCTGCCGGTAGATCTCCGCGGTGCCGATGCGAACGCCGCCGGGATTGAGTACCGCGTCGGAGCGCCCGTGAATGACCACGCCCCCGGACTTCCTGAGCTCCGCGAAATCACCATGTGCCCATATGCCGGGAAATTTCTCGAAGTACGCGGCCCGGTATCTCGCGTTGTCCGGATCGTTCCAGAAGCCAACGGGCGCCGACGGGAACGGCCGCGTGCATACCAGTTCGCCGCGTTCCTCGAGCAGCGACTTGCCGTCGTCGTCGAAGAACTCCACCGCCATGCCGAGCCCCCTGCACTGGATCTCGCCCCGGCGCACGGGCAAGGTCGGATTGCCCAGCACGAAACAGCTGATGATGTCGGTCCCGCCGGCGATCGACGACAGCTGCAGATCGTCGCCGATGGCATCGTAGACGTAGTCGAAACTCTCGGGCGCGAGTGGCGAACCGGTCGACAACACGGCGCGCAGCTGCGCCAGGTCGAACTCGTCCCGCGGCCTCACACCGGCTTTTTGCAGTGCGGAAATGTACTTGGCGCTGGTGCCGAACACCGTGACCTTTTCCCGCTCCGCCATCTGCCAGAGCACGCGGCCGTCGTTGAAAAACGGTGAGCCGTCGAACAGCACGAGCGTCGCACCCGTCGCCAGTCCGGTCGCGAGCCAGTTCCACATCATCCAGCCGCAGGTCGTGAAATAGAAAAGCCGATCGCCGGTCCCGGTGTCGCAATGCAGTACGTGCTCCTTGACGATCTGCAGCAAGGTGCCGCCATGACCGTGCACGATGCACTTCGGGATCCCCGTGGTGCCGGACGAATACATGATGAACAGCGGGTGGTCGAACGGCACCGGCTCGAAGACGAGCTCGGCGCCGGACTCCGCGAAGGCCTCGAGCATCACCGCATTGTCGATTGCCGACATGTCGGCCGCTCCGCCGGCAAACGGCACCACGACGGTCCGCTCCACGCCCGGAATGGCCTTGACGATCTCAGCCACCGTGGATAGGCAGTCGAAGCGCCTGCCGTTGTAGAAATAGGCGTCGGCCGTGAACAGCACCTTCGGTTCGATCTGCCCGAAACGATCGACGACCCCGGTCACGCCGAAATCCGGCGAGCACGACGACCAGATCGCGCCGATACTGGTCGTTGCCAGCATGGCGATGATGGCCTCCGGGCAATTCGGCAGGTAGCCGCCGACGCGATCGCCCCTGGCGACGCCGGCACGCTTCAGGCCGGCGGCGACCTCCGCGACCGCGCTGCGCAGCTCGTCGAAGGAGAGCGCGCGCCGCGCCCCGCTCTCCGCGGAAAACACGAGCGCTTCACGCCCGCCCTCGTGACGCAGGAGATGCTCCGCGTAGTTCAGCTCGCCGCCGTCGAACCAGCCGGCGTCCATGATGTTGTCGGGATGCCTGAGGACGGTTTCGGGTGGCGTCGTGAAACGTATTTCGCACAGGTCGCACAGCGCGGACCAGAAAGCCGCCGGATCGTCGATCGACCATCGATACAGAGACTCGTAGTCGTCGAACCCCTGCTGCCGCATGAAACGGTACATTGCCGACGACCTGCGTCTCTCGTCGCTCGGTTCCCACAAGATCGGGTTGTCGCCCATCACCGTCGTCTTTCGATTTGCCGGGCGTGTCAGTATGCACATAACATCAACGCTGTCCACGTCCAGTGAGGCTCGCAGTGGCCGAATCCATTCCGCCGACGATGAAGGCGATCTCGATCACGGAACCGGGCGGTCCCGCGGTGCTCTGCGAGATCGAGGTTCCGGTGCCCCGGCCCCGGCGGTCCGAGGTGCTGATCCGCGTAGCCGCGGCGGGCGTGAACCGTCCCGACGTGCTGCAGCGCCTCGGTCGGTATCCCGTGCCGCCGGACGCGAGCCCGTTGCCCGGGCTCGAGGTTGCCGGCGAGATCGTTGCGGTCGGCGCGGACGTGGCCCGCTGGAAAGCCGGCGATCAGGTCATGGCGCTGACTCACGGCGGTGGTTACGCGGAATTCTGCGTGGCCGATGGCGGCCACTGCCTGCCGATCCCGTCCGGCCTTTCGCTTGTTGAAGCCGCCGCGATTCCCGAGACGTTCTTCACCGTTTGGTACAACGTGTTTACTCGCTGCCGGCTCAAAGACGGCGAGAGCTTCATGGTTCACGGCGGCTCCAGCGGTATCGGCACGGCCGCTATTCAGCTCGCAAAGGCCCACGGCTGTCTCGTGCTCACGACGGCCGGCAGCGACGAAAAATGCGCCTTTTGCGAGCAACTGGGTGCCGACCGCACGTTCAACTATCGCAGCGAGGACTGGCCGGCCGGCATTCGCGAAGCAACCGGCGGCCGTGGCGTCGACGTCCTGCTCGACATGGTAGCCGGCCCCTACACGCAGAAGAATCTCGAGTCGATGGCGCGGGACGGCCGCACTGCCATCATCGCTTTCCTCCAGGGGCCGCGGGCCGAACTCGACCTGCGCGTCGTGCTCGCGAACCGCCTGACCATAACCGGATCGACACTCAGGCCGCAGAACGCGGCGGAGAAAGCACGCATCGCCGCCGACATCGAATGCAACGTGCTGCCGCTGCTTGAATCGGGCCGCGTCAGGCCCATTATTCACCAGACGTTCCCCCTCGACGCTGCCCCGGCGGCGCACGAACTGATGGAGAGCAGCCGCCATATGGGCAAGATCGTACTGACGACAGCAGGCGCACCGCGGGAGACCGTGACGCATGACTAGCGTGTGGGCCGGCCTTATCGTGCTGCTGCTGGCCGCCGGCGGCGTTTACCTTTACTACCGGATGCACGCCGCGCGACCGGTGCCCGAACAACTGCGCCCGGGAAAACGGCTGCCGGAGTTCGAGGCGCTCGACGAATCGGGTAAGCGCGTGAACTCGCGGGACCTGCGCGGAACGCCGGCTGTGATGATTTTCGTGCGTGGCAACTGGTGCCCGTTCTGCAGCAGGCAGGTCAGGAACCTGACCGGTTATTACAAGGATATCGTCGACCTCGGCGCGAAGCTCATTTTCGTTACGCCGAAGCCCCAGGAGACGACGAAACGCGTTGCCGAGTTCTTTGACGTCGAGCTCGAATTCTGGCTCGACGAATCCCTCTCGGCCACGCGCGACCTCGGCTTACTGCTGGAGTCCGCAGTGCCGAACGACTATTACCCCGAGTACGGTAGTGACACGACCTGGCCGACGTCGCTCGTTATCGATGCAGAAGGCATCATCCGCTATGTCGAGATGTCGAAGCACATCATAGACCGGCCCGATCCGAAGATGCTCCTGCGCGAATTGCAGAGCGCGACAGGCGCCTGAGCTTCGTCAGGCGGCATCCGCGATTATCTTGCGCGCCTGCCTGTCGGCGATGACGTTCGTCGGTTCGCCCGTACGCGCCGCTTCCTCGAAAATGCCGGCCAGGCGCGGGCCGACCTGTGCGACGAGGTCCGTCACGCCTGCGTCGTCCATATCCCCGAGGTATTCGCAGGTGACGCTTATGACGCCACCCGCGTTGATCACGTAATCGGGCGCATAGAGAATGCCCGCGTCCGCCAGCCGCTGGCCGTCTTCCGCGGCACGCAGCTGGTTGTTCGCGCCGCCAGCGACAATTCGTGCCCTGATGCCCGGAATCGATTCCTCGTGGAGGATGGCACCCAGTGCGCAGGGCGCGACAACGTCGGCATCAGCGTGGAGAATCGCGGCGCTGGATACACGCTCGGCAGCAAACTCGGCGCACACCCGGTCGACCCGGGTCTCATCGAGATCCGCCACCTGCAAGCTTGCCCCGGCAGCACGCAGCAGTTTGCACAGGTGGTAACCGACGTTGCCGACGCCCTGCACGGCAACCCGGATACCGTCCAGGTCGTCGCGCCCCAGCCGGGCGTTCACCGCCGCCTGGATGCCGCGGTAAATGCCGTACGCGGTCTTCGGTGACGGATCGCCGCCGGCCTTGCCCGACTGCGGCGGCAGGCCCGATACGTAGCGCGTTTTGCGCGCGATGGTTGCCATGATATCCGGCCTCATGCCGACGTCTTCCGCGGTAATGTAATCGCCGCCGAGCGTGTCGACGAAAGCGCCGAACCGTTCGAACAGCGCGTCGTCGCCCTGGAAACCGGGCGTCTTCATGATCACGGCCTTGCCGCCGCCAAACTTCAATCCCGCCATCGCATTCTTGTAGCTCATGCCCTGCGACAGTCGCAGCACGTCGTAAAGCGCATCGTCGTCACTCGCGTAGGTCCACAGGCGGGTGCCGCCCGCCGCCGGGCCGAGGGCCGTCGAATGGATTGCGATGATCGCGCAAAGACCGGAGGGTTGATCGCGGCAGAAGAGCACGCGCTCATGATTGTCGAACGCCGGGTTGCTGAAGACTGTCATTGCTACGTTCCTCTAGAACGGCACGCCAACCGCTTTGCACAGAAATTTCATGAATGGCGTCGCGGCGGCAAAGGACGCTTCCACCTTGCGCTGGAACTGCGGGTCCACGCAGTCCGCGACATCAATATCCCGGGCCGCAATGAAACTCTTGCGCCTGATGTCCTCTATCAG
>Ga0316190_10000829_pt1 | contig 21970 bp, 14 predicted proteins | sample Eddworburrow2_MG_FD_204929 | JGI IMG/M metagenome (GOLD analysis project Ga0316190, IMG submission 204929) | Coastal sediment microbial communities from Maine, United States - Eddy worm burrow 2 | ecosystem: Environmental > Aquatic > Marine > Coastal > Sediment | place: USA: Maine | collected... | reverse complement strand
GAGCCTGACATTGTGTTAATGGCTGTTGAAATGCCTGGAATGGATGGAATTACTGCAACACAGAAGTTAATGAAAAATTCTCCAGTTCCCGTTGTGATCCTGACCTCTCATGAATCCAGAAGCGTGGTACGGGAAGCGACCAAAGCAGGTGTGGGAGCTTATTTAGTTAAACCACCAAAACCAAGGGATATCGAATTGGCTTTAATTATTGCGATGGCACGCTTTAACGATATCATGCATCTTAATAAGTTGAATAAAGAACTGCATGATGCATTGAGAAAAGTGAAAACGTTGTCAGGTTTAATATCGATTTGTGCAAAATGCAAAAAAATTAGAAATGATGGAGGGAATTGGGAAGAAATTGAGATCTATATCAGGGAACATTCGGAAGCATTTTTTTCTCATGGTATTTGCCCAGGTTGTACTCATGAACTCTACAGTGATTATCTTTGACATAATGTGGGAGACTGCAAAACACAGCAAGGTAAATACAATTTGATCCGGCATGTGTCATTCTCAATGGGTTGCGACAACTAGACTCGTAACGAATTTCAAAACGGTCCCTTTCAATAGATGGCTGAAAGCCAGATATCTCATGATTGACAGAAATGACCATGAATTCCCATGATTTGCATCAAATGAGGCCAGCTTATGCAGAAGTATGGCTTAAATACAATCTGATATTGGGATTTTCTTGATCTCTTCCAAAACTGCGTATATGATAAATATTAAACATTTTCGATGTGGGAGGAGTTATGGGAAAGCGCATCTTGCTTGCTGATGATTCGATGACTATCCAAAAATTAGTTGAGATGGCATTCGTGGATACCGATCATGATTTGATTTGTGTCTCACATGGTCAAGAAGCATGGGATAGAATGGGCGATTTCCGTCCACATGTTGTCCTTGCAGATGCCATTATGCCTGTCCTGGATGGGTATGGCTTATGTGAGAGAATTAAAACTTCATCAGAATTTGCTTCAACTCCAGTTGTGTTGCTGACAGGGCGATTTCAACCCTATGATGAGAACCGAGCTGTAGAAGTCCAAATTGATTCCCGCATCATGAAACCATTTGTACAAGAGCAATTGGTTGAACTTGTGGAGAAGCTGGCTGCTGACGTGGAAGAGCCAGTATTCGATGAGATGAGCACCGAAGACAAAGTTGAGGAAAGCAATCCTGAAGAGGTTGAGGTAGAGTCTGAGGATTTCTTTACTGACGATGATCTCGAACCCATAGATGGTGATTTTCTTGATGATGACCCTCTCGATGTGACTGAAAATCTGGATGATTTAGCAAGTGAGGGAGTCGAAATCGTCGACAGCAATACGACTATTCGAGTAGATCAGGATGAATTGCAATCTTACTTAAAAGAAAACAGCCCTTTGAAGATAAAGGATGAGTTGGACGACTCCGAGGGAGCAGAGGTTGATGAATTTGACCTTTCCTCTGTTGATGAGTTTGATGAGTTTAAAGAAGATGATGACTTCCTCTCAACAGATGGGGAAGCAGAACCTGAATTCACACCCGACTCTCTAGAAGAAGAAAGTACCACTGATATTGAAGAACCCACTAAGCTGGAAGAAGACTTGGGCTTTTCTGAGTTGGAATTGGAAGGAGAAGATGATCTCCTCGAACTGGATGATGCTGATTTTATTAGTGATGATGATTCTCAGGAAGAATGGGACGATATATTAGATGAACCCTCTCCGAGTGATTCTACAGAGTCTGATATTGACACTGAAGAAGGATATGCTGGGGAGGAATCTCATGAAGAACCGGAAACAGTCGAAGAACAGGCTGTAGAGCCTCCGGAAGAAAGGCAGGAAGATTCCGAATTGGAGGACCTGACTGTTGCGTTAGACAGGGATGAAATGGATGCGATCCTGATTGATGATGAGAACGCAGAAGATCCATTTGTTTCTGAACCTCCGGTTGAAGTTCCTGGTGATGATTCTCCCGAGGTAGAGAATGATTTCCTGGCGGAACATGAAGAGTCTGCACCTGAGATCGAGACACCCAGTCCTGAAATAGAAGAGTTGGCACTCGAGACAGAAGAGCCAATGATCGAACTAGATGAGCCAGCCTCTGACTTAGAGGAACCCAATCTTGAGCTCGAAGAAACGGTATTTGAACTTGAAGAGCCTGAAATGGAGCTCGAAGAAACTGCATTTGCTCTAGAAGAAGTTTCAGACGAAGGGATTGAGCCCGATACGGATTTTTCCTTTTCTGAGGGGGAACAGGAAGAAATGCTGTCACCAGGATTCCTTGAAAAAGACACACTTCCACTTGACGAAGTAGAAGAATTGGGACTGGTGCTGGACGACGATGCTGATACTCTTCCTCTGGAGGAGGAAAAAGTGACTGAATTTAGTGTAGACATTGATTCAGAAATTACGGAGCCTCTTCTTGAAATTGAAAGTGAGCCTGATGGGGAAGTTGAAATCTTCACAGATGAAGGAGCACATGAGGAAGATTCTCCTGAAGAACCAACAGATGAAGCTGAAGAGGCCCATATCTCTGAGACGCCATCCGATTCAGAACTTCCAAACCTGGATGATTTGGGAGAAGATACAATTCCTGGTGCATTTAGATCTGAGCTTGGAATACCCGAAAAAGTCAGCGAAGAGCAGTTGGAATCTGCCGATGTCACAGATGTCGCTTCCTCAGATGATGAGGATGAGGTTCTTGATCTGGAGATCGAGGAAGATGCTATTGATTTGGAAATCCAAGAAGATGCTCTTGATCTGGTGATTGAAGAGGATGCTCTTGATCTGGTGATTGAAGAGGATGAAGGAGCCTTTGACCTAGAAATTGATGAAGATGATGAGCCCATTGAATTAGATTTGGATAATGATGAGGATGGCCTTGATCTTGATTTAGAGGGTCATGAAGAACCTGAATTCGAAGTTCCGATAGAGCTTTTAGATGAGCCTGCTGATTTGGATTCGCCAGATGTTGAATTAGATGAAAAGGAATCCCATCCTGAGGAAACATTTGATCGGGATGAGACACAACCACCTGATGAACTTGAATCAGAATTGTCAGAACCCGAGGAAGATGTGATAGGTTTTGAGGAAGACGATGTTATTGAAGATGCACCCATGGTCGAGGAGTCGCTAGCTGATGTCATATCCTTCGAGGAAGAAGATATAATGAGTGAGACCCCGACCGAAGAACTTCAGGATGACTTTCCACTTGATATTGAACATGCACCAATCGACGAGGAACCTTTCTCAGATCTCGAGATTGAATCGTCTGAGGATATTGAACAAGATCTCATGAATAAAGATGATTCTTTGCTAGACGAAGTTCTCTCCGACTCCTTGCCACCTGAGTTAGTTGTTGAGGAAGAAAAAGTGCTTGATGAAGTCGAGTATCTGGACACTCCAGACGAACCTGTCATACAGGAGTTGGTAGCAAGTGAAGTCTTGGAGGAGCAGACCGACGAACGTGTCGTCACATTGTCAGATGAACAGTTTGATCAACTAGTAGAGCATGTGGTTGAGAAAGTTGTTAAAGCACTATCAGGGGATGCCATCAAGGAAGTAGCCTGGGAGGTGGTACCGGCCTTGGCTGAAGCAATGGTTCAAAGACGGATATTTGAAATGGAAAAGGATAAATAGGGCGTGTACAAAACACTTACGGCTTTCCTTTTTTTTCCTCTCTATGTTCTTTCGGGTGATCTCGTACTGAACCCTGGGCAATACCAGGTTCAGTTTGATTATTTCTCTGATTCAGCAACTCAGTTTTATGATACTTATAAAATTGGGCAACCAATTGAAATGCTGGAGCAGGCCTCAAAGTACAATCATTCGGGTTATTCAATGGATCTCAGGTATGGTGCGTCTAACCATACGACCTTAGTCATAAAAGGAAACTGGCTTAACCGGGACTTGGATATGTGGAGTTCCGATGGTCTTGAATCTTATTACATCGGGGTACAGTTACGTCGCATTTCCAGCATGTACCATTCCTTTCAATGGGAGATTGGCTTTTGGGGTGATGGATCATACAATGCGGAAGATCCACTTCCACTTGGCCCAGGCGAAAATACCTGGCAGGTAAATGGCAGCTATATGTTGAGTCTAAATCCCTTTCATGGGCACGCTTTTTTTGATACAGGCTATTTGTTCAGAGGAGGGGACCTCTCTAACCAATGGACTTTTAACACAGGTGTTTCTATGAATATTGTTGAAAACACAGAGTTTCAGGTGATATATAATATGGCTGAAAGCCAGGACCATTCCAGAATACCATTCGACCTTTTAGGCTATCCCATTGAGAGTGGATATCAGAAAGCTGGTGTAGGGTTTAAGGTTGGACTTGGAAAGAGATTTAGCCTGACTGCTTCCTATGAGAAGGTCCTGAAAGGGCGAAACTTTTTTCAGACTTCAGGATATCATACTGGATTTGCCTGGTTATTCTAATTGTAGGAATAGACCAAAACATCAACAGACATAGTCCATAAAATAAAAGAGTCTGTTCATCTGAAATGTTCAGATTCATGTGAGCCATCACGCATCGCTACATAGATATGGAACAGAGCTTGTGCAGCACACGTGCCCCAATGTTCTCATCAAGATGGTTATTGGGATCTGGTGAGACTTCACATAGATCGAATCCGATGATCTGGCTCTTGCTCTGCCGGATTGTTTCCAGGAGGAAGATGAGCATGTCAAAGGATAAGCCACCAGGAACTGGCGTGCCAGTGTTGGGGCAGTAGGGAGCATCGAGTCCATCTATATCAATTGAAATATAGATGTTCGAGGGAAGTTTGTTTATCAAATCCTCACAAATACTTTGCCAGCTTTTACCACAGAACAATTTGGATTTTAATTGGTAGTCATAAAGCGTTTCTATTCTTTGATGATCTCTTGCCGTGATAAATTCTTCTTCTGAAAAGTCCCTAATACCCACAGATACCAGATTGGTAACCTGAGGAATGGAGGTGATGACCTGGTGCATTATAGATGCATGCGAGAATGAAAAACCCTCGTAAGCATCTCGGAGATCATGATGGGCATCAACATGAAGTAAACCAAAAGAAGGGAACTGCGTGCTGATGGCTTTGATAGCACCAAAAGGACAGGAGTGATCTCCTCCTAGGATCCCAATTTTCTTTTTTTTGTTCAAAAGTATTTCAACTTCCTCTTGAACCCATTGGTTCAGTTGGATGGAGTGTGCATTGATCTCCTTAAGGAGAGCTGGGTTCTCAGTTTGACGGTATTGTTTGACTTTTCTGCTGGTCTTCTGACTTAAGTCCTCCCACATTTTGTAGGGAGGTAGCATAAAAATTTGATGATTCAGGTTGCAATGCATTTGTGGCTCAAAAAAATCCAATTGGTGTGATGCCAGACGTATGGCTTTTGGAGCATTGGAAGTACCATGACCATAAGAAGTGGTGGGCTCCCAGGGTACAGGTAGGATGACGATTTCACTACTTTCAAGAGTAGCCTCACTTCCAAAGAGATTTGAATCCGCAGGCAGTGCCAGTTCCTTCATAGATTCTCCTGATCATACTGAAAAATAGTGACATGATATTTTATCTCAAACGATGGGGTTTGAGCTTGTTTTTCTTTTCATGAGGAAGTTTCTTAGATGTGTTGGTCTTCGATACCAGGTGCCCAGAGAAAATGGTTGGCTTCATTTGGGAAGAGGCAATCAAAATCATGATAGACATTTCGTCTAGCCTCTATTACACTTTTCCAATAAATATGTTCTGATTGAGGTAGTTTTGAAAGGACTAAAAGCGGTAATAGTAGGTGGGACATCAGGAATTGGACTTGAGATAGCCAGGCAACTAGACCAACAAGGTTGCAAAGTCATAATTACAGGAAGAGATGAATTGAAACTCAAAAAGAAGGTGCAGGAACTGGGAGATGGTGTGCTCGGAATGTGTGGTGACATAGCTCAGGAAAAAGATCGAGCTCGTCTCACAGAACAAGTCAGGTTCAATTGTGATGGTACATTGGACTTTTTGGTCGTTTCTGCTGCTCGATATGAAACTAAACCGTTACTTGACGAAACAGATGAATCTGTTCTGGAAATGTTCCAGACAAATGTAATTAGCGGTGTCTTTTTTGCACGCCAGTTTCATGAGTTACTAAAGGCTGGCAAAGGGAAATCAATCTTGTTCTTATCTTCCACCCTGAGCACAAAACCAGTTTTTGGGACCAGTGCCTATTCTGCCAGCAAAGCAGCTTTGGATAGCTTTGTGTCAAGTATGGCTTTAGAGTGGGCTCCTGATCACATTCGAGTTAACAGCATACAGCCAGGTGTTGTGGATACACCTATTCATGATCAAAGGCTTGAGAATGAACCGACAAGGCAGGAGAAAATGGTTCAGTTTGCTGACTTTCATCCACTGGGTCGGGTAGGTGAAGTAACAGATGTTGCTAGAGCTGCACTTTTCCTGCTTGATCCGAATTCATCATGGATTACGGGTATTAAAATGCCGATAGATGGAGGTATTAGTCTTGTCTGAAATAAGATTTTGCAGAAAATGTCAATTCAAGGCGAGTCATTTTTATTGGATTCCAGGCCTTGGTGAAGAAGAAAATATTAGAAAGTTTGGCGAATATATCAATGAACATGATCACGATTGGGAAGTGACCCTTTGGCTTGCAGGTGAGATTAATCCACAGACAGGTATGGTAGGGGACCTCATTGAAGTTGATCTCGTGATACAGGAAAAAATCATCAATGTTTTTCATCGCAGCAACATCAACAGGGCGCACCCCTATTTTAAGGAACATTTACCAACAACAGAACAAATGGCTGTTTTCTTCTCTCGTGAGCTTAAATTCCAGTCTGTTGAATGTGTCAAGATACGGGTTGCTGAGAGTCCGAACCTGTTTTCAGAGTGGATTAAATGATTCCCCTTGTTTTAGCCAGTCAATCTGTTTATAAAAGGAGTTTGTTTTCCAGACTTGGGTTGGAGTTTAATGCCATAGAGCCATTGACAGAGGAGGTATTCCAGGATGGCTTGACACCGCTGGAACAGGCCGAGAACCTCTCCCTTCAAAAAGCTCAAAGCTTGATGGGAAGTTACCCGAATTCAGTCATAATTGGTGCTGACCAGGTGCTTGCATTTGATAACCGTCTGCTGCAAAAGCCCAACACTGTAGAAAATGCTGTGAACCAACTAAAGATGATGCGAGGAAAAGAACATCAACTTTACACTGCGGTGAGTGTTTTACACAAAACAAAGCAATTTCAATATACCGGGACTGTCATCTCCCGAATCAAATTCTATAAAGAGCTTTCTGATGCATTTTTAAGGAAGGTTGTTCTTGCAGATAAAACGTGGGATTGTGTGGGGGGATATAAAATTGAATCCATGGGTATTTCACTGATGGAATCTTGTCAAACCGAAGACTTTACGGCTATTATTGGTCTCCCTCTTATGGTGATCACACGTGTGCTGAGGAAACTGGGCTATTATTCAGATTCATGATAGATAACATCAATGGTGGGTGGCCTTCCAGGCCGCCGTCCTGTGTTCAGGCAGGACAGAATAGATGAAGAATCGCAGGTTGGTTACGGGAAGATTATGGCGGGCAGGATGCCCGCCCTACATTGGGGGAAACGATCCTACCGATAATGCTGAATGACTTATTTTGTTCATTCTCATATTGGTATATATCAAGAGTCAAGGGGTATCTCTTCCACAGGAATTCTATACCCGGCTTATGCAGTGAACTATATGATAAACATCTGAAAGCAGCGTTATTGAATCAAGTGAAAGCGGCGATGCCCGTTAAGGCCTGGCCAACTATGAGTTTGTGAATATCATGAGTACCTTCATAAGTTTTTACGGATTCCAGGTTGAGCATATGTCGTATGACCGGGTACTCATCAGTGATGCCATTTGCGCCGTGCAGGTCTCTGGATTGACGGGCTACCTCCAAAGCCATGGCCACATTGTTCATTTTTGCTAGACTCACTTGAGAAAAGGTGGACTTGCCGTTATCTTTCAGTCGCCCAAGATGAAGAGCTAGAAGTTGGGCTTTTGTGATTTCATTAAACATGTCAGTCAGCTTAGCTTGAATCAATTGAAATGATGCGATGGGTTTACCAAATTGATGGCGTGTCTTACTGTACTCCAATGATGATTCAAAACATGCAAAAGCTGCACCTATTGCTCCCCACGCGATACCATACCTTGCTTGAGTCAAGCAACTCAATGGGCCTTTTAACCCTAAAACATCTAAACGATTGGTATCAGGGATACGCACCTCGTCAAGGATGAGTTCCGATGTGATGCTGGCTCTTAGAGAGAATTTTCCTTTCATATCGGGTGCCGAAAATCCTTCGGTCCCTTTTTCAACCAGAAAGCCTCGCACCTCTCCAAGATCATCCTTGGCCCATACGAGGGCTACATCAGCAATGGAACCATTTGTTATCCACATTTTGGCACCGTTTAAAACCCAATGATCACCGTCCTTAGTGGCTCGAGTTTTCATGCTTCCAGGATCAGATCCATGGTCGGGTTCTGTCAATCCAAAACACCCTACCTTTTCACCGGTTGCCAGCTTGGGAAGCCATTTTCCTTTCAATTCCTTGGAACCATATGTCAGAATTGGATACATAACAAGAGATCCCTGAACAGAGGCAAAAGAGCGTAGACCCGAGTCACCCCTTTCCAATTCCTGCATGATCAGGCCATAGGAGACATTGTTCAGGCCGGCACAACCATAACCGTCGATATTTGCTCCAAAAACGCCTAATTCTCCCAATTCCTGTGCCAATTCAACCGGGAAAGTTGCTTTGCGATGATGATCCCTGATTATGGGAAGAAAACGTTCTGCAACCCACCTTTTCACAGAGTCGCGGGTCAGTATTTCATCTTCAGATAAGGTACTATCAAAGTGGAATAAATCCTGGTGTTTCATATATACTCCTGCTGGACTCTTTAATGATGTTCAGATGTCATGCTTAAATGATGATTCAAGTAAGTTGGTTGCTTTTAATGAGATTTTATTTTCATTAAGTCTTTGTTTATTTTTAATTATATACCGGCACGATGTCAAGTCTGGCTCATTCTTCAAGCCTGATTCAATGGAGAGGGACTTTCCGTCCTTGGCAATTATGAAACTCTGCATTTGAAAAAGGGGCAGCATGTGCATGCAGCACAATCGGAAACTGGCATGGAAAATGAGGAACAAGATTGATATAGGAAGCTCATGGCGGGCAGGATGTCCGCCCTACAATGGGTAAGGCTCGGATTAAAATGTAGGGTGGCCTTCCGGGCCGCCATCCTGAGTTCAAGCGGAACGGAATGGATGCTGTGTGACAGGTTGTTATGGGGTGTTTAATGGCGGACAGGATGCCCACCCTACATTGGCCAAAACTTAACTTCATAATGTAGGGTGGTCTTCCAGGCCGCCGTCCTGGGTTTAAGCAGAATAGAATGGATGAATCACTACTAATACACTGCTTCAATATTGCATTGAATCTGTATATCTATTAGCGTAGACTATGGTTTGCTGTACACAGGTCAAAAATTAACGGGAGACGTATGGGCCAGACGAAATTAAAAACACTTCTTATCACCGATCTGGTAGAAAGTACTCGGTTGGTTGATAAACTGGGTCTGGAGGAATCTTCAAGCTTCTTCTCAAAACACGATCGCCTTACCCGAGATCTTGTACGGAAATATTCAGGCTTGGAGATTGATAAATCCGATGGATTCTTAATTGTTTTTGACCGTCCTGTACAAGCGGTTTTATTCGCCCTTTTTTATCACCAGGCTCTTAATGAATTGAGTGAAAAGTGCCGAGTAAAGGTACGTGCACGGGTGGGCATCCATGTTGGTGACATTATATTGAGACAAAACTCTCCTCAGGATATTGAGAGAGGTGCTAAGCCAATTGAAGTAGAAGGTATTGCCAAACCATTGACGGCCAGGTTAATGAGCCTGGCTTTACCTAGCCAGAATCTCTTGAGTCGTTCCACCTTCGATCTTGCACGCAAAGCAAAGAATGAACTGGAAGGGGTCCCCGGGCAGATATTCTGGCAAGCTCACGGTAGTTACCTTATTAAAGGCGTTGAAGAGGCCATTGATGTATATGAAGTCGGTCTGGAAGGAATGGGCCCTCGCGTGGCGCCTACCAGTACGCATATTGGGACCAGAATTTCTACTGACGACACGATCAGGGGTTGGCGGCCCGCACCGGGATTAGTGATTCCACAGCGCCGGCAGTGGGAATTGGTTTCCCGTTTAGGGCTGAGCGGGTTTGGTGAAGTATGGTTGGCGGAGCATATTAAAACAAAAGAAAAGCGGGTCTATAAATTTTGTTTTGAAGTGGAACGCTTAAGAGCCTTGAAACGAGAGGTCACCATTTTTCGTGTGATAAAGGAAAACCTGGGGAATAGGGATGATATTGTAAAAATAATGGAGTGGAATTTTGAGGAACAACCCTATTTCCTTGAGCTTGAATATGCCGAAGGTGGGAACCTCATTGAGTGGTATGAAAGACAAGGTGGAGTCAAACAAGTTCCTCTTGAGGTGAGGTTGGAGATTGTAGCTAAAATAGCAGATGGGTTGGCAGCAGCTCATTCAGTCGGAGTTCTGCATAAAGATATAAAGCCATCCAATATTCTCATTAACGAAACTGGCAAACTGCCGGAAATTCGACTTGCTGATTTCGGTATTGGGAAAATCACAGACAAGGGCCAACTCGAGAACTTACAAATCACCGCATTGGGTTTGACAGAATTGCATCTAGAGGCTGACAGGCCAAGTTACAGTGGGACCAGGCTCTATATGGCCCCAGAAATCCTGGAAGGTAGAATAGCAACTGTACAATCAGATATCTATGCACTAGGTGTACTGCTATTTCAAGTTATTGTTGGGGACTTATCAAGGAGTTTAGCACTTGGTTGGGAACGGGACATTGATGATGAGTTGTTAAGAGAAGATATATCCTGGATGGTAGAAGGATCTCCAGCCCATCGCCTTGGAAATGTACTACGAGTAGCTGAACGCCTGAGAGGCCTTGAAGAGAGACGCAAAGAAAAAGAACTGAAGGATGCAAAACTTGTGGAGGCTGAACGCAACAAAGTAGCTCTGCAAAAGTGGAAGAGGCTAAGGACATATCTCATCACCCTCATTTTTTGTCTGGTTTTATTTACTGGAATGGTGCTTAGAGAGGCCAGCAGAGCCAACAGAGAGGCTGATCGAGCGCAGAGAGAATTTCAGGCAGCCAAGGGAGTTACTGATTTTTTGACGAACCTATTCGAGATTGCTGGTCCAGGGGATGTGAGGGGCACGACAATTACTGCAAAGGAAATTTTGGATTCTGGTGCAGAGAAAATTAAAAGTGAACTCAAGGATCAGCCTGGTACTCAGGCAAGGATGATGAAGGTTATTGGTTCTGTTTACCAGCATCTAGGCCTTTACGACCAGGCAGGATTGCTCTTGAATGAGTCGTTGGTGATTCAGCGTCAAATCCATGGACCAACGTCGATAGAAATCACTGAAAACTTGAATCTCTTAGCAAACCTGGAACTAGACAAAGGTCACTCTGAAAAAGCAGAAAGCTTATTCCAGGAGGCACTGGATATTATTCATGCATCCCCAAGAAAGAGTCTACTCAAGGAATCGGAAATTCTTAGTGGGCTGGGAAGGGCTCAGATAAATATGGGAAAATATGAGGAAGCAGCTGAGTTCCTTAACCAAGCTCTTAATATGAAGAAAAAGGAACTGGGAGTTGATCACCATGACCTCGCAGAGAGCCTGACTGCTCTCGCAGAAGTTTACTGGCTTCAAGCTCGTCATGACAAAGCAGAGCCGCTGTTAGCTGATGCACTGCGATTACAACTCATGCATCTCGGAGAAAACCATTACCAGGTTGCTTCAGCCTATAATAATATGGCAGCAGTTTTTCGCGAGCAGGGCAGATATTCGGATGCTATTCCTCTTTATGAAACTGCGTTGAATATTTTTGAGAATGTGCTGGAGGCGGATCATCCGGACCTCGCCAGTGTGCTCAATAATATGGCCACCGTCTATAACGATAATGGAGAGTATGAACCTGCAGGTCCACTTTTCGAGAGAGCTCTTGCCATCAGACGAAAAGCATACGATCACGATCACCCTCTTGTGGCCGTAAGTCTGAATAATCTGGCATGGCATCATTATCTGCAGGGTGAGTACGACATAGCTGAATCCTTGAATCGGGAAGCTCTGGCTATTCGAGAAAAAACTCTTGGATTAGATCACAGAGATGTCGCATTAAGCCTGAATAATATCGCGCTGATTTTAATGAAGAAAGAAGATTTTCACGATGCTATGAATCTACTACAGCGTTCTATTACCATCAGGGAGAAGGCAATTGGTATCGATCACCCTGATTATGCGGACTCCATGAGTGACATGGGGCGTTGTCTTTACCTGACTGGAGATGCTGAGAAGGCTGTGCCCTATTTAGAAAAAGCACTCAAGGTATTTGAGTTAACACAACAGAAACGCAACCAGAAAGAGATGATTGATACTGCAACTATCCTGGAAACGGCTCTGATCTCACTGGGCCGCCTGCAGGAAGCAGAGAAACTGAGTAAACGGATAAAAAGCCTTAGATAAACAATTGTTCACACCAGCATTTTGGTGTTCTTACTGATTTCTCTCCTAATCAATGAAGAAACTGTGAAAAAGTGGCATAAAGGGTAATTCTTCCCTCAATCGCTTTTGGGAATTGATGGACTCAAATAATGGTTAAATGCAGGATTTAAGAAACCATCCAGTCTTCCTGTCTAATACACCATTGAACAGCATCATATGTGTTTATGCATAGTAATTCACACCCGTCTCATCAACGGTTAAAGCGAAATGTCACAATTGCACTTTTGAGGTGGGCAAATAAAAGTCAAATGGAGACAATCAAGGCTGTGAACGATTACAATGTAAAGTCCACAGCCTTCTTAGATGAATGGTTTAAGGCTCGCAGGAGCCTTCCACAGTCAGATAATCTAGAATATTGACAACACCACTAACATCGACATCGAATGTCGGATTCGGGGTGTTCCATGCCTCCAGATAGGGGTGAAGAGGTCCGACCCCATAAACATAGATTGTAACACTGGACGTATCCTGACAATTGCCGTCAGAAACAGTGACGATATAGGTTGTCGTTTCTGAAGGTGCGGCAATTGGATTGATGATATTACCTGCATTGAGTGTATCTGCAGGTGACCAGCTATAGGTAAGTGAGCCAGAGGCTCCAACAGTGGAACAAGACAGTTGTGTAGTGGACCCATCGCATACAAAATAGTCTTCCGTTGAGGATGCAGTGGCTTGGAATAGATCGCATGTGTCACTAACACAGGCTGATCCATAGAAAACCCTGATATCGTCTACCCACCAGCCTTCTCGGCTAACAGAACCATCACATCCCATTCTCCAACGAAGTAATAGATTCTCACCTGTGAAATCAGACAAATCAACTATCGTTTCTATATATCCAGAGGAGTCACCGGTCCAGGCTGATCTGCCACTTAGTGGGCCCGCTGAGACGGATGCAGTGTTGTATTCTCCTTGGATGAAACGATTCGGGTTTGCAACAATGCTTCCACTGTTTCCTGCAAGAATGTCATACCAATCAGTTCCGCCATTGACTGAATATTCGAGGACACCCCCATCATATCTACTTTCAGTATCGTAATTATTAAAGAAAGAGAGACGGGCAGGACTTCCGGCCGGAATATTCATGGTGTTGGTAATTTGGAGAGTATGGTCCTGTGTGGTTGAAATATCTTCTGCGAAAAAGACATGAGTTGGAGAATGTGCGTTTGCCACATCATCCATGAGTTCCCAATCATTTTGAGTAGAACCTGACAGTGTTTCAATCGTCCAATTGGCGCCACCGCTTTCAAGATCATCTTCGAAGAAAATAGTATCAGGTCCTGATGGTGCTCCACTTTTGACAACCATGTTGGTTTCAATATTACCACTTGAACAGGGGCCAGCACCACTGCCTGTGGAATCTTCTGCCCGAACAATATAATAATAGGTTTGATAGGAGTTCACATCTGTGTCTGTGTATGTGGTTCCCGTGATACAGCTTGCGATCAGGCTACTGCCATCTGGGGTAAAGCTATCCGTATCTCCCCTGTAGACATTGTAGGAAACAGAACCGGTACAGGTTGCAGACCCAGCAGACCAGAGAAGCTCCAGAGAGCATGCAGACTGCTGAGGGTCTATAACTTCAACTAACCCATCAAATTGAGGAGCCAGGAAGCAGGAACCTGTGGTTTGTTCTGAGGCACAATCTACCTTAGGTGATTCACAGTCTTCCTCCAAGTCATAGGATGTTACTGTGTAAGAGTAGGTTACACCACCTGAAGGTGTCATATCCGAATATGAAGTCCCAACCACATCGCTAGCCAGCAGCATCCAGTCAGATTGAGGACAAGTTCCGGTTGCCCTGTAAATAAAGTAACTTTCGGCACCCGGAACAACTGTCCAGGTTATATCAATCTGGTTGTCACCATTCGCGTTGGCATCCAATCCTGATGGAGCATCCAATGGCGTGCAAAGGCAAGAATCAAACGTCATAGACGAAACCTGTGTGCTCCAGTTTGAGGAGACATTGAACATGCCGGTAAACCAGAATGTACACATGTCGATGGGATCCACACTCATAGAGCTGTAATCACCGTATCTGTTGCTGCTGTTGGAAGCGGTTCCATCAACAATAATATTCTCGCCAGAAGGCAATGTTCCAAGAGGATCTCCTGCCAGACGACCTGCATATCTTAGACTTGGGTAGGTTGATGTACTGGATACGTTATATCCAATAGCGATGTTGCCTTTGGAGTCCATCGCCGCGCTGCTCATCCACCGTGAGTCTGCATCTGGGGCATAAGTGCCTTCCTGGTAGAGACTCCAGGGACCGGTTGTTTTTTGTAATTCAAACCACCTGACTCCACCGTGATCCGTTCCATCAACATCTGTGACAAGGGTTCCAAGTATGGATTCGTGGCCACTGAACCGTCTGTAATAGAGCGGGAACATGATAACTTCACGTAGCGGATCCAATTCTGTACTGGTTCCGGGCTGAGGGAAACATGAGAAAGCTGTTAAACCATTCAGATCCGAGTCAATCTCTGTCATTGCGATATTAAGAGTTGCTGTCCAGGTGGAGTTGGCTGTTGTGTTCCAGTCAACGTGAAATTCAAAGATGTCGAGATAATCTTCGACAGGATTATTGCTGCCTGCGTTATGAACCTCATCATCTCTGTGTCGCATGAAGTAATTAGGAGCCCCGACCGGAGGGTCAAACTCTCCACTGCAGCTGGACGGTGTGAGGGCTTGAAAACCGAAACCGGCCATGTCCGGCTCTACGAAACGGACTGATCGAGCTGCAGCTCCTATGAGCATTTGGTCTCGTTCAAGAGCATAGACCCCGCAACCGCTTTCATTTGTTGAGACATAATAGCCGTCATGCCAGATTCCGTATTTAGGGTAATCAGGGAACGAAGGGGTTGAAAAGGTGTATTCAAACCAGCCGCCAGTGATGGGGTCAGAGGTTTGGGAAATGAGGACACAAAAGCTGTTCCCGCTACCGAATTCGCTTAAGAACCATCGTTCTGCAATGTGATCGTAAAGCACAATAGGATCGCCGCTACCACTGCAAACAGAAAAGGAGCTAAGGCTAATAGGGCCTGCTGCGATGCTTCCGTCTGATTTGTTATATATGATGTATTGGGTGCCTGAACCATTGATGGATTGAATAAAATAATCTTTGCCTATTGCACCTGTTGTATCAGGTGGATTGACTGAAGTGTAGCCTAGGCCGGCATAATTCTGGGTTGGAGTGCCAAATGCCCGAGTGGAATGAGATCCTTCAAACATGGCCTGCCGCTCTAGCAGCGGGTCGAGTTGCGGAATAGCTTGATAGTTCTCAATGCCTGTTGAAGTTCTTCTTCTGGGAATTTCCCTTACAGGGTCGCCTTCACGCCATCCCGTTTCAATTGGCAGGTCTGTAAGATTAATGTTGTGGATAATAGGATATACAGGATCACTGACCTCGGGGTTTGTCTGTACTGTGGGTTTCTGCGCGATTCCACTCACTGTAAACAGGCATAAACTGAAAATAAAACCTGCCTTACAGAATGGTTTGTTTTTGAAGCATTTCATTTTTTCTCCCTTTTCAAAGAAGTTATCTAAAACAGTGTACAAGGTAGAGCAAATGGCCCGACCTTGTAAAATGTTTCATTGCGTAAAGTCATTTCTTTTTCAGATAGACTCCTAATAGCTACTTTCGTTAATCTGTTTTTTGATGCGCAGGTTTCCCTGTACGCTGCCGATAGTGACTTTTTTTTCTCCTGAACCCAGGATAATAGTCGCATGTTTTTTCATTTCATTATCACTTGAATCAATTTTCATGCTGAAATCTGAACATATATCACCCTTTGTATCTGCTTTGATTTCCATATTGGACCCAACCGGAACCCAGTAAGTAATAGGTCCAACAATACTTGTAAATGTAACCGGTCCTTTAATATCTGATGAGCCCAAAAAATATTCGATGGCTCCCTGGTATGTTTTTATGACAGCTCCCTGCCTGTTCCTGATACTGACAGGACCGTTTTTGGTGGTTATCGCCATCTGATTGTCCAACCCCTTGCCCTTTACTTTTCCATCTTTCCCTGTGATGGTTAGGGGCACATGCTTGGGAAGAAAACAGGTCAAATCCACCCTGCGGCTCTTACCTAACAGTTCTCTGCGTTGTATACTTACAGTCTCCAGCTCAGGAAAATAGACGTGTAAATGTAACACACCATCCTCAACCTCATGGGAAATTTTAACTCCTACCGGATCGCTTTTAAGCGTTTGTGTGTTGACAATCACTTCCATTTCAGGAAGATTAGATGATCTTAAATGAAGATCACCATACAGGTTCGTAACTGCGATAGGCTGGTTTTCCTGTACCTTAATAGTTTGATGATAGCGATCTTTTTGCCATTCTACTGGCGGTTCGAGACAAAGGCAAAGGCATAGTCCTAGTGTGAAAAGCATATCGACTCAACTCCCTTCGTCAGCAATTTGGTTTTGTGATAAGTTTTGTTATGTCTGGAACCAGTCAGGGATTGAGCTACGCTGCCTAAACCGCGATATTCCCTATCAATCATTGTTTAAATATGGATCATATTTACTTAAATATTAAAGGAACATGTCCAGTACTTTGGACTTGGTTTACTTGTTGTCCTCTTTTCTAACAGGCTTCTGGTGTCTACTCAGCTAAATTGATATAGGCATTTCGTGACTTAACTCGGCACCAAGCATGTATTCTAGCAAAAGAAATGAAAAGGTCACGTAAGAAAATAACAGAAAAATAGATATTCTACAGTTTGGATGCTTAAAGTGTGTCTATTTCTTTTGTTCCATCCCGAGATTAGGTTATAAACACAGAGAAATTAAATAGAATGAATATAACGAAAGAACCAAATTTGGATACATTGGGATGATGGGTCCCCTTGAAACTAGTTGTCGTTAGAGGTAACGCACCTGTTCCGGGCATGAAGAGTTGTTTTGGGTAGGGGACTGTACCAGAGAAGAGTGAGTCAATTTCAAAGGTACTATTAAAAGAGAGGCGGTGTTTATTTAGGGCTATCCTGATACCTGGGATGTATCAATTCGAGGTGCAAAAAAATTTATCTTATATAGAGGAAAGCATGCAGGATCCAGGTTGTCATGATAGTCCATTGGTTATTTTTGCATAAAATGTAAGGAAATTCTGGATGATTTCAGTTCATTCCAGATAAATAAAATCCAATATTTGTGCGTACAAAGATAAAAAAGCTTTAAATAAACCTGATAAGTTATCAGACATAGACTAGAGATAAAAAAATAAACAAAAAACAAGATAAAATGGATGATAAGTAGTTATTGTTTGGGATTAATTCAATAAATAATTAGATAATAAAAAAAAATATAAAATCCATATTTTGGGGTGTCATACATTACCGTTCTATATATTGTGATGATAAGGTCACGAAAATGAGAACTGGTGAAAGCCTATTGATATGAGTGATTGAGATAATTATCTAAGTAAAAAAGTGAATCGTCCATAAAAAGAAATGAAATTTATGGGTTGATAGCAAAGTATCCGACACTCATTTTTTTTAGAACAATATAATTTGATTCAAATTACATAATTATGGTTGACAGAATTAATAGGCGTAATTTATTATAATAATGATTAATAATTGATAAATGATTTATAGTTTAATTTAACTAATATTGAAAGAGATTATTTGAGAGGCAAGAATGGGTGTTCTTAGGACAGAACCAAAAAAGCGCAGTGTTATGACTAAAGATGAATATACGGCCTTATTTGCCGTTTTGAAAGATGCAAGAGAGGTTGCAAAAACTAAACACTCATTCTATGACATGGAAGACAGTGAACTGGTTATTTCAGTCAAAAAGAAGTTTCAATTAATAGCGCAAAGAGAGAGCATTGATGTGATTATCAGGAGGGTACGTGGAACGAATAGTTTGTCATTCACATTCCCCAAAATGTCCAAGAGACACGAAACACGTCGGACAAGAATTTCATCACATGAGTGTAAAAGGCGAATTCTCACAGTTTTAGAGGGTTCTAATGCACCGATGAGGAAGAACGAAATCATCCGGGCTGCAGGCATTTCAGGATCCACATGGAACACTCGAATTAAAGAGTTACTCTCTGAGGGTTGTGTCACCCGCCAGGGCCAGCGTCGGGAAACGCGTTATACTTTTAAGAAATGGTGTTAAGCGGCTTTCGTTAAAATAATTATGAGAACTCAATTCTCATTTCAGAACTGGTCTTGACTATACTCCTGAAGGAATTCCGTTGTTGTTGCACGTGAGTTGTCCAAATCTTTTGGATCCTTGTTTGTAAGTATAGCCACAAATATATTGGTGAATTCTGGATCAAATTGAGATCCCGCGTTTCTTTTTATTTCCTCCAATGCCTTTTCTACAGTTAGTGCTAAACGATAGGGGCGTGTAGATGTCATAGCATCGAAGGTATCTGCAATCGCGATGATGCGCGAAATGAGGGGAATCTGATCGCCTGCAAGCCCGTCTGGATACCCTTTACCATCAAATCGTTCATGATGATGCTTTACCGCTAAAGCAATGTGACTGGCATTTTGGATATGGCCAACAATTTTATACCCCATTGCAGGGTGGTTCTTGATCATGGCCAATTCGGAATCGTTTAGTTTCCCATTTTTATGCAGAACATCCACAGGAATACCTATCTTGCCTACATCATGGAGAAGGGATGCCAGTTCAACATTCTTGCGTTGATCCGCATCTGCTATAACCACGTCAGCAATGGCCAGGGAAAGCTGTGTCACCCGCTCACTGTGACCACAGGTATAGAGGTCTTTAACTTCAATAGCAGCAACAAGTGTTCGAATTGTCGAAGTGAAGAGTTCCTCCAGATCACGAGTTAGTTTCTGCCTGCGAAGGGTCTGGCTTGCCTGTCTGGCAATAGCCGCTACCAGCTTTGCATCTTCTTCATTAAATGCCCCCGCCTCAACCCGATTATCCAGGTAGAGAATTCCATAATGTTCATCCTGCCACTGAAGTGGAGCACTAATAACGCTTTTGATGCTTGAACCAATAATACTACCTGCTGCTGAGAACCTCTCATCCACAAGGCAGTCGTGACTCAGAACGACCTTCTTGCGCAAGAGAGTTTCGTCTAATATGGTCTTCGAGAGCTGTACCTTGCCTCGATGTTTCGGGCCGATGTATTGCCGTATTTCAATTTCTCGATCGTCTGGATCGTATCCTAGAAGGAAAAGGCGCTCAGCACTGACAACCCCTTCCAAACTGTGAAGAATTTCCTTGTAAACGGCCTCTCCGAATTCGCAGATATGCAAAGCGTTTGTGACCCTGAACAGAGCCTTCAGACCCTTGTGTGCTTTCTCGTAGGATACAATGCTGCGTTCACCGATTCCCAAATTGATCATTTGAGTCTCACCCAGAGCATCTGCAGCAATAAAGGACATTCCGCTACTAAAATACTCTTTATCAATAACTTCGACGGGACTGACTTCCTCTTCTTGCTCAAAGAGAATCATGGTTGATTCACCCAACCGAATCATGTCTCCATTTTTTAGGTTTAACTGGAATATGTGCTGGTCGTTGACAAAAGTTCCATTTTTTGATCCGAGATCTTTTAACCGATAAAAACCATTTTTATACACAATGCTGCAATGGAACCTGCTGATTGATGGGTGCTGAATATAGACGCCACAGGAACAATCTCGTCCTATGTTAATCTGGTCTTTCTTATCAAGCTGAATTTCTCTTATCCCGTGGGCCAGGTTTTGAATGATGATTTTAGCTGTCATTTACGGCGTTTCTCCAGTTCCCCTGTGACTACCAATGTTGCATGCCACATACAATCAATCTTAAGCTTTCCAGTTTCGCTTCGAATGCATGTTGGCGGCGGCATGCATTTGATACTGAGTTCGATTTTCAATTTTCCCCCAAACCACCATCTTAAAATTCCACAGTCAATCCAATATCAAATGGATCAACTTACTTTATGATAATAGGATATTTGGTCCTTGTATGGTTAATCCTGCTTTAGGAGCGCATACTATCAATTTAGGGGCTTGATTCAAAAGAGTCAACCTAACTCTTTGCTCTGAATTCTCTTTTTAAAATGCCGCCTGATCCCGCTCCCTGCGCGAGATACAATGGGGGAGGGGAGCTAAGGAAATGCCATCTGAGTTATAGAGGATAAAGGCAAATACAATAATAAATAAGCGTGCACCACACCTATGGAACAAAGGCAGTTAAAGGATTTACAACCCCGCTCAGTTCGTGGGAAAACTCACGTAAGACGGCTTGAGATTCCCGAAGGATTCATGCAGTGTTACACGGTTTTTGTGAAGATGAGTTTCAATTTGAAGTGCTCTTATACATGGAGAGCTAAAAAATACTCCATGGCCTCTTCGCGCGTTTCGAAGCAACTCAGCTTCTCAATCAACAGAGATATGTATAGAAGTTTCTGAACCCTTTTTTGAACATTGACAATGGCAAGATCTTTGCCGTGTTCTTTTACGAACTCATTGGCCGCAATTAATTCACCTAAGCCAGAGCTGTCCAAATAGTTAACCTCAGAAAAATCCAGAATAATTAATTCGTATCCCTGTCCTACTACGTCATGAATCCCTTCTCTTAATTTAATGTCACCTTGTCCTATAGTGATACTGCCTTTTAGTTCAATGGTGATGCTCTTCATTTGTTGCCTCCTTTGTATGTCTGATTCCAAAAATGTGCCTATGGAGAGCATGGTCAATTGGATTGGCCAGTAACTCAGATATTTTTTGCCATGTGCAGGAAAATGGAGAGGATAGATCCACTGACCCACTAGCAGAAAATAATCATAATCATAATGGTTGTACGAACGGAAAGATTGAAAGTTCTATAGTTGTGATGGAAATTGCAGGTGAAATCAGGAATAATGGGATAAAGAAAATATCGAGGTTGATATGAATCAAATAAAGAAAAAACTTCAGGTAGGTGATAAAAAGTATACGATTTACTCACTTGAAAAAGCAAAAGAGCACGGACTGAAAAATGTTGGAAAATTGCCGAGAAGCCTCAAAGTCTTATTGGAGAACCTTTTACGCAATCAGAACGGAACAAGTGTCACCTGGAAGGATATTGAGGCCATGGACCAGTGGGTTGATCAGAGGCGGAGTCAGCATGAAATAGCCTACCACCCGGCCCGTGTCGTGATGCAGGATTTTACGGGTGTTCCTGCAGTGGTCGATCTGGCTGCCATGCGTGAGGCGATAAATGTATTAGGAGGAGATCCCAAAAAGATTAACCCTCAGGTGCCTGTTGATCTGGTTATTGATCACTCTGTTCAGGTTGAACATTACGGGGATGCGGATGCTTATAAGAAAAATGTAGAAATTGAATATCAAAGAAACATGGAGCGCTACAAGT
>Ga0316190_10000827_pt1 | contig 21989 bp, 17 predicted proteins | sample Eddworburrow2_MG_FD_204929 | JGI IMG/M metagenome (GOLD analysis project Ga0316190, IMG submission 204929) | Coastal sediment microbial communities from Maine, United States - Eddy worm burrow 2 | ecosystem: Environmental > Aquatic > Marine > Coastal > Sediment | place: USA: Maine | collected... | reverse complement strand
GTGCGAGTGCGACTCTGTGTTGCGTTTCTTGCCAAGGGAGGGGCCATTGCCTGCGAAACGCGCCTTGATTCGCACTCGCACAGTGGCTCTGAATGTTACAGAACTTTCCACTTGGCCCACTAGATTGATCATCAGATGACTGCCAATGAGCTAACTTAGGATGAATTTTTTTTCAAAACCAAAAAAACGATCTGCGCCCAAAGTGCTCTTTGACCATATCCCGAAATGCTGCGGGTCTAGCTTTACCGAATTATTTAGGAAAGCATATGGAAACGACAGGGTAGCTCCAACATTCATGGGAGAGCAGGCTTTAGTTGCAAAAAAACTGTTCAAAAAATACGACGTAGTTATTGGCCATTTTGGGGGTGTTATCGTCGACGAGTGGCCTTGTGATTTTTTCTCCTGCACTCTAATTAGAAACCCTGTAGATCGCGCACTGTCTACGTATTTTTATTTTCAAACATTGCCCAACCTGTCAATCCCGCAAGTTGAGGCCGTCCGCGGCATGAGCTTGGGAGAGTTCGCCCAGTGTCGATTGCCCGTAGTCAATGGGATACTGAACAATCCTTTATCCAGGCACTTTGCCGCGGCTTATGGTTATAGTGGAGATTATAAGAACGTATCCGCGGTATGGGATGCCGCCGCAGCAGGGTTCCATAGTTTCGACTATGTCGGGGTTTGTGAAGAATTCGAGAAATCAGTGAAAGGCGTGTTTAGGGCTCTATCGGTACGAGTACCGAAAGTGGATTACAAGAACTACAAGCTTAATAAGAATAATGAACGAATAGAAACTGAAGAAATTGATAAAAGTGTAATCAGGGCACTTGAGGAAAGGAATGAATTCGATATGCGACTGTATTCGTCGGCGCTCAAACGCATTAACGGAGATCGGGATCTGAAATTGTCATATCGGACAGATCAGCAACCCCTATCTCCCTTCGCCACGTGTGTGCTCAAGAGCGTTTCCGTACAAAATCTGGAGTCGGGAACAGCATCGATCAAGACCGGTGAAAACATAGATTTAAGAATAAGATTTGAGCTGATTAAACCCACCAAATCTTTTTGGTATTCAGTTCAGATACGCAATATTGCAGATGAGATTGTGTTTGGAGCGAACAGTTCCGATAGTTCAATTGGCATTGACCTGCCACATGGCGAGCATGAGATATCATTGTCAATAGAGAATTTGCTGAAGCATGGGCACTACTGCATTGCTGTCACGTTAGAGGACGGTACGGAGCAAAGTACGTTTGGCAGTATTCCCCATTGGGCAACACCTGAGCCTGTTGCTCACTTCGATGTGCTTGGAAATACTGGAAGCCCATTCTACGGTGCGTTCAAGCTTCCGATACACAGCTCATCACTCGAATAATTCAATGTTCGTGAATAGCGGTGGCACGAAATTTCTCAGGTGAAGGTCTCCGTGTTTATGCGACGGAGGGGCAACCCCCTTTGTCACGATAGTTGTCACCCCCTGATTGCGGCGGCCATTTCTGGCCGTTTTGCACCAATCCACGAATCTCGGGGAGCCGCGGAAATTGCCTGAAAATGCCGGCAGCTGTTAGACTGGGACGTTGGCATTGGGGAAGCAGGAAAAGTTTCCTTACTTATTCCTTGTTCTCGCGCAAAGCGCAACATTCGGTCCGCACCCGACCGGCAGGGCGAGTCGTGCCGCAGCTTTGCCCGAACCGGTCTGTCTCGGTGACTTTCCACCCTGTCAGACCCCTGTATGCCCACCAACACACAGAACAGACAGCAACGGGCCGATGCCATGAAAATCCTGGTTTTAGGTGTCAGCGGAATGCTTGGCAATGCGATGTTCCGGGTCCTGTCCGAAGCCCCCGGATCAAGCGTCGTCGGAACGGCACGCAGCGAGGCTGCACGGCGGCATTTCCCGACGGAGCTCGCGGCCAGGATCGTAACGGGCGTCGACGTCGAGAATCACGATTCGTTGGTCAGAACATTTGCCACAACCCGCCCGGACCTGGTGGTGAACTGTGTCGGTCTGGTCAAGCAGCTGGCTGACGCTAATGACCCCCTGCAGGCGGTACCCATCAACTCGCTGTTGCCACATCGCCTCGCGGCACTCTGCCAGGCCGGGGGTTCTCGCCTCATCCATGTCAGCACCGACTGCGTCTTTTCCGGCAACAAGGGCAATTACCTGGAAACGGACTCTCCCGATGCCTACGACCTTTACGGCCGCTCCAAGCTACTGGGTGAAGTCGACTACCCGAATGCAATCACCTTGCGCACCTCGATCATTGGCCATGAACTGTCGGGAAACCGCAGCCTGGTGAACTGGTTCCTGGCCCAGGAAGGCAGGATAAAGGGTTTTACCCGTGCTGTTTTTTCCGGATTGCCAACGGTGGAACTGGCCAAGGTGGTACTGGACTTCGTGCTTCCGCGAACGGACCTGCACGGCCTTTACCACGTCTCCGCCGAACCCATCTGTAAGTACGAGCTGTTGAAGCTGGTGGCTGCGACATACGGCAAGACCATCGAAATCATTCCCGATGAGCAACTGATCGTCGATCGATCATTGAACTCTGACCGCTTCAGAAAAGCGACAGGCTATTCCCCACCTGAGTGGCCTGCCCTCATCCAACGCATGTATGAATTCGGGTAACGAAGAAGGACTTAGCAATGTTTGACGAAAAGACTCTGATGATTACAGGCGGGACGGGTTCATTCGGTAACGCGGTGTTGAATCGGTTTCTAAAAACCGGCGTCAAGGAAATTCGCATCTTCAGCCGTGACGAAAAGAAGCAGGAAGACATGCGGATTGCGATGAACAATCCCAAGCTCAAGTTCTATATCGGCGATGTCAGGAACTACGACAGTATCAGGGAGGCCATGAAGGGCGTGAATTATGTCTTTCATGCTGCCGCACTCAAACAGGTACCATCCTGCGAGTTCTACCCCATGGAAGCGGTACGCACCAACATCCTGGGTGCCGAGAATGTCATGAATGCCGCGATCGCAAACAATGTCGAACGCGTGATCGTATTGAGTACCGACAAGGCCGTCTACCCGATCAATGCCATGGGTCTGTCCAAGGCCATGATGGAAAAGCTCATGGTCGCCAAGGCACGCATGCAGACCGAGGGCGAGACCGTGCTCTGCGCCACCCGCTATGGCAATGTCATGGCTTCGCGCGGCTCGGTCATCCCCTTGTTCGTCAACCAGATCAAGGAAGGCAAGGCGCTGACTGTCACCGATCCGGCCATGACCCGATTCCTGATGTCACTCGAGGATTCGGTGGATCTCGTGCTGTACGCGTTCGAGCATGGCGGCCAGGGCGACATCTTCGTCCAGAAGGCACCTGCCTCGACCATCGAGGTACTTGCCCAGGCCTTGAAGGAGCTGTTTGACTCGGACAGCGAGATTCGGATCATCGGAACCCGGCATGGTGAAAAGCTTTACGAATCCCTGGTGGCAAGAGAGGAACTCGCCAAGGCGCAAGACATGGGCGGTTACTACCGGATCCCAGCCGATAACCGTGATCTAAACTACGCGAAGTTCGTGGTCGAGGGCGAAACAGAGATCTCCAATTTCGAAGACTACACATCGCACAACACCACACGACTGGATGTGGAGGCCACCAAAGAGCTACTGCTAAAACTCGATTTCATCCGGGAGCAGCTCCGTGCTTAAGGTAATGACCATCGTCGGCACCCGACCTGAACTCATCAAGATGTCTCGGGTCATTGCTGAATTCGATGTGCACACCAATCATGTTCTGGTTCACACGGGTCAGAACTTCGACTACGAGCTCAACCAGGTCTTCTTCGACGATCTTGGCATCCGCAAACCCGATCATTTCCTCGGGGCGGTTGGCGACAATGCGGCGCAGACCATCGCACGCGTGATCGAAAAAGCCGACCAGGTGTTGGAACAGGAGCAGCCCGACGCACTGATGCTGTACGGCGATACAAACTCCTGCCTTTCTGTCATCTCAGCGAAACGGCGCAAGGTCCCCGTGTTTCATATGGAGGCAGGTAACCGCTGCTTCGACCAGCGCGTGCCCGAAGAGCTCAACCGCAAGGTGCTGGATCACCTCAGTGACATCAATCTGGTGCTGACCGAACATGCTCGGCGCTATTTGCTTGCCGAGGGGATCCCTGCAGACAGGGTCATCAAGACCGGTTCGCACATGCGGGAAGTGCTGGCGTACTACATGCCCAGCATAGCTGCATCGGATGTACTAGAACGGCTCGACCTCCAGTCGCAAAAGTATTTTCTGTTGAGCGCGCACCGCGAGGAGAACGTCGACTCGCCTGAAAACCTGCAGGACCTGCTGGATACGCTTGTGGCTCTCGTGCAGCAGTATGGTTTTCCAATCATCATTTCCACTCACCCGCGCACCCGGCAGCGACTGGAGAAGCTGGGAGTGGACGGACTGGATTCCAGAATCCGCTTCCTCAAGCCCTTCGGCTTCTTCGATTACGTCAAGCTGCAGATGGAGGCCTATTGCGTTTTGTCCGACAGTGGCACCATTACCGAAGAAGCTTCGCTGCTGAACCTGCCCGCTGTGACCATCCGCAACGCGCATGAACGCCCGGAGGGGATGGATGAGGGTGTGCTGGTCATGAGCGGGCTAAAGGCCGAACGCGTGATGGATGCGGTACGGGTCGTGACGCAACAGCATACACCGACGTCTGTGGCACGTGCCGTTCCAGACTATCAGGCCGAAAATGTATCGGAAAAAGTGCTGCGCATCGTCTTCAGCTACGTTGATTTCGTGAACCGGGTTGTTTGGTCGAAATGAACCCGCATCGAGGCCATAAAACATCGCTGTTTGAAATGTACGCAAGCTTCGTTCGCAACAGAAAGCTGATCTTTCAGATGGCAAAAAGGGAGGTCCTGGGACGCTATCGCGGCTCGCTCATAGGACTGGCCTGGTCTTTCTTCAATCCATTGTTGATGCTCGGCGTCTACACTTTTTTCTTTTCGTTCGTATTCAAGGCCCGTTGGGGGGTGGCGCAGGACGGCGGGCACACAGATTTTGCAATCGTCCTGTTTGTCGGCCTTATCGTTCACGGACTTTTCGCTGAATGCATAAACCGTGCGCCCACGCTGATCAACAGCAACGTCAGTTTCGTCAAAAAGGTGATTTTCCCGCTGGAGATCTTTCCCTGGATGGTAATGGGCTCGGCAGTCTTTCACGCGACGATAAGCATCTTGGTGCTGCTTACACTGCAGTTGCTGATCGCGGGGACAATCTCGTGGACGATCGTCCTCCTACCGCTGATTTTCGTCCCGCTGATCTTGGTCACACTGGGATTTTCCTGGTTTTTCGCGGCTACCGGGGTGTATGTGCGCGATATCAGCCAGGTGTCCGGCCTGATCACCTCCGTTTTGCTTTTCGTTTCACCAGTCTTTTACCCGGTATCCTTCCTGCCGCCCCCGATGCGCTCGCTGGTCATGCTGAATCCACTTACTCTTATCATCGAAGAGTCGCGCAAAGTTTTGCTATTCGGAGAGATGCCTGATTGGCTCGGATTGGGCATCTATTCAGTTATCTCCCTGGCTGTCGCCTGGTGGGGCTTCTGGTGGTTCCAGAAAGCCAGGAAGGGGTTCGCCGATGTCCTCTGACGACGTAGCCATCTGCGTAAAGGACCTGAGCAAATGCTACCAAATCTACGGCAGCTCCCAGGACCGGCTGAAGCAGTCAATACTAACGCGATTCCAGGCAATGCTCGGGTATGAGCCAGCGCAATATTTCCGTGAGTTTTGGGCGTTGAGAGACCTCTCTTTCGAGGTCGGACGTGGTGAGACGGTCGGTATCATTGGACGCAATGGTTCAGGCAAATCGACTCTGCTTCAATTGATCTGTGGAACCCTGGCGCCGACCACAGGAACGGTCGACACCAGGGGACGCGTAGCCGCACTGCTCGAGCTGGGCGCCGGTTTCAATCCCGAATTCACCGGGCGGGAAAACGTCTTCATGAACGCTACGGTGCTCGGTCTTGCGCAGCAGGAAATCGAATCGCGTTTCGACGATATTGCCAGGTTCGCGGACATCGGGGATTTTATCGAGCAGCCGGTAAAACATTATTCCAGTGGAATGTATGCCCGTCTCGCTTTCGCCGTGGCCATCAATGTCGACCCCCGTATCCTGATCGTGGATGAAGCGCTAGCGGTTGGCGACGAACCGTTTCAACGCAAGTGCTTCGCCAGGATCGAAGAGATAAAGCGTGGCGGTGGCACGATCCTGTTCGTATCGCATTCATCCAGCGCTATCGTGGCCCTCTGTGACCGGGCGATCTTGCTGCATGGTGGAAAACGGCTCTACTCGGGGAGCCCTAAGACTGCGGTGAGCTGGTATCAAAAACTGATGAATGCGCCTGAAAACAGCGACCATATTGCGCTGCAGATCTCGCAGCTCAATGCGAGCGAACAAAATCCCGATCAAGTGGATTCTGCGCCTGAATCGGGTGGCGATGCGCAGCCACGCAGTGCGTCTCCAACAATGGATCAAGCGGGCGAAGCCCGCTTCACGGCCTCTACCGACGAGCCAGGTTTCGACCCCAACCTGGTATCGCAAAGCATGGTGATATACGAACCCAATGGGGCGTTGATCTCACAGCCACGCATTGAGACGCTCGACGGTGAAACTGTCAACATACTTTGCAACAGACGGAAATACAGAGTCTGTTACCGTGTTGAGTTTCAACGTGAATGCGAGAACGTTCGTTTTCGCTGCATGCTGAAAACGACCAGCGGCGTCGAGTTGGGAGGCGGCACTTATCCGGTCATGTTCCAGAGAGGCTTGTCGGTAGCGGCAGGCCAGGTCAACGAGCTGGTTTTCGAATTTACCTGCCTGCTGAATCCTGGCGTCTTTTTTTTCAATTGCGGGCTCTCAGACAGCTCACAATCTCTGCATAGAATCATTGATGCGCTTACATTCCGGGTACCCCCCACCGATGACAGTTATTCTTTTGGAATCGTCGATTTCAACTTCGAATCAAAGTTCAAAACTGATTCCGACTTGAGGTGACAAGTGTCCGGCGAGAAAGACATACCGATTCTCTCCTCCATAGGGCGCAGGTATTCCGATTGGTCCTCCGCCAGGCTCGATCGCAGACTGTTGCACGGGGATGCGTTCTGGCTGTTTATCCTGGGCGTCAACAACTCGGGCACGACCATATTGACAAATATACTGGAGACACATCCGCAGATACGGACCCTGCCGGCCGAGGGTCAACATCTCACCGCGGCCTTTCCAAGACCCAATCTGCTCGGTGTCGGACGCTTGTGGAGCAGCCGCATGGACATATTCAGATGGCGCGAAGACTTCGACCCAAGGCCGGCACTGCAGGCGAAGAAGGACTGGGCCAGACTTTATCCGAAACGAAAAGGAATACTGCTGGAAAAAAGTCCACCCAATACCGTACGCAGTCTTTGGTTGCAGAGAAACTTCGAACCAAGCCGGTTCCTGTCCATTATCAGGAGCCCTTACGCCGTGTGCGAGGGAATAAGGAGACGAAAGGAATACACCATAGATCAAGCAGCGCTGCATTGGAAAACTGCAAACCAATGCCTGCTGGACGACCTACCGTCTATCGAACATCAGTTGCTGATCAAATACGAGGATCTGGCAGATGACCCGCAGCGGTCATTCGAGGAAATACAGGCCTTTCTGGGATTGGATACACCATTCGAGCTCGACGAATTGATGCGTGTGCAGGCACACAGCTACCAAGGCACCACCGCGGGACTGCAGAATCTGAACGCACACAGCCTGCAGAATCTGTCGCGTGACGACATAGATCAGATCAACCGCATCTGCGGCGACCTCATGCATAAATTGGGCTATGCATTGTTATGAATCACTTGCTGATCTCGTTGCATTTACCGAAAACAGGAGGCAACAGCTTCCTTCAGGCCCTTCAGTCGGCATTCGGCAGCAGTCTCCGGCAGGACTACTCAGACATGTCGCGGATACAGGGATACCTGACGGGAGAATTGACGGCCCAGGAAATTGCGGAGCCTCAGATTGAAGCAATTGAGCACGGCACGCGATGCATCCACGGACACTTCCTGCCGGCCAAATATATCTCTATCGAAGACCAGTTTGAGCTGCAGTTCGTTACCTGGTTGCGAAATCCTGTGGACAGATTGGTATCGCATTATAATTTTTTTCGACGCAGCTATGATCCGGCCACCGCCGGCCCGCTTTTCCGCCGAATTATCGAAGAAGACTGGTCACTGGAAAAATTCTGTTTTTCAGATGAATATAGGAATGTTTATTCGAAGTATCTCTGGCACTTTCCCTACGAACGCTTCGACTTCGTCGGCTTGATTGAGTGCTATGACGAAGACCTCGATTTCTTTTCGCGGAGATTCCTCGACACCACGGTAAAGGCCTCAAAGCTGAACTGCGCTGTTTCCGGCGACGAGGCTGGCACAAGGATCGATATCGGCTTCCGCCGGGAGGTCGCAGGTTTCCATGCGGATGATGTCGCCCTTTACGAAAGGGCGCTGCATGAACGGGAGCAACGCGTATGAGCGTCTTCGATTCACTTCGGACCGACAGAAAAACGGATACCCCCGGTTCGAATTCCCGCAGCGGCCACCTGCTGATATCTTTCTGCAATCAGACGTCTTCGCCCGATTGCGCACTCTGCATCTTAGACAGATCAGACAGAAGCTCCCGATGGATCGATTTAGGCAACCTGCCCGAGGTGCATCGCAATAATTTCTCCGGGGTCTGTGGGGTGGTCCGCACAGGCGGGCACGTCATCGTTGCGACTCAAGGGGCTTCGCCCGTTTTGGCCACCGTGGATATCACAAAGGGCCGACTGGCGCACTACGTTGCCCTAGAGCACAGCAGAGACCCGCATTCCCTGGTCTATCTCGACGGCCATATTTACATTGTCAGCACCGGAACAAACCAGATCTACCGAATCGCTTTCGACGATGGGCGGTTCGGCAAGGAAGAATTATACTGGAGCTATCCCGGCGCAAACCCGGAAATCGACGAAGTCCATCTCAACGGCCTCGCAGTCCACGGGGGTCAACTGCTCGCCTCGTGTTTCGGCCCTAGAGACGCCACGGGTTCCTGGGGGTCCGAGGGGCGCGTCTTCTATCTCCAATCAGGGCGCGACATCTGTGTCGGTCTGAAACAGCCGCACAGCCCGGTGGTCCACAACCAGCGTCTGGCCGTCGCCGAATCGGCGGCATTCAAGGTCCGTGTCTACCGCAAGTCAGGCGACCTTGATTGGGTGAGTGACATGCAGGCGGCACTCGAGGGATACACACGCGGCCTGGCCTTTCAGGATGATCAGCTACTGGTAGGCATTAGCGCCAGCCGGGAATTGTCGCGCAGCCAGGGTCAGTTCCTTTATGCGAAGCCAAGCGTCAACAGAAATTCGCGACTGCTCGCCGTTGATCTGAAATCTGGCATCGTGGATGCCGCATGGGACCTGCTGCTGTATGGTCGTGAGCCCTATGACCTCTGCGAGGTACCCGTTCAGACCGGCCTTCTTGCGGAGACTGAGTCGGTCCTGACGCGAATCAGGAATATGGAGTCTTGGGTGGCTCGGAACGCCGCAGATATGGGCTCCCTTTTCAATCAGCTTACAACATACAAGACCGTCGATGCAGGCTTGGTCAGTGTAATTATACCGACCTACAATCGCATGGATTTTATCGGCGCGTCGATCCGCAGCGTACTCGAACAAACATATTCCAATATTGAGCTTATCGTTGTGGACGACGGCTCAACGGACGACACCGAGTCAGTGGTCGCGGCCTTTTCTGATCCACGCTTCCGCTACGTACGCCAACCCAACCGCGGACGCTCGAACGCGAGAAATTACGCATTGTCGCTCGCAAAAGGGAAATTCATTACCTTTCTGGATTCGGACGACGTCTATCTGCCGGACAAGATCCGAACGCAGGTCAATTATCTCAGGTCACACCCGGGCACCGGGATGGTGTACACCTCGGCGTATTGTATCGACGCCCGGGGCGACAGGCTGCCGAACAAGTATGTCGCGGCCGAATCTGGGCTGATTTATGATCGCATCGCGTTTTTCACACCGGTCACCATCACGCTCCCGACCGTGATGACCTATAAAGAGGTCTTCGATCAAGTGGGCGGCTTTGATGAGGCGATGTACCGCTTCGAGGATACCGACATGTGGCGGCGCATTTCCAAGCACTGCCGGATCGATGCGATGCCGGAGTATACCTGCCTGCTCAGGACCCACGACGACAATTCCCTGCTCAACCAGCAACCGGACCGGATTGCCGAGGCGCTGAAGTACTATGCCGAAAAGATCCTGCGCGAAGACACAGAGGTGGACACAGGCGTGCGCCGGAGAGGAGTCGCGAACCTCTACCGCTATTATGTGCATGCCTTCATGTCACTGCCACAATTCTCGGCCATGGGCAAGGAACTCCTGGAGATCGCAAGGACCTACGATTCGATATTCAGCAGAGTCTTTCCACCCGACACTGCGGTCGGGCGGTATTTCTGGGTCTTCTTGTCCCGAACCAACCTGGACGTGGCAACCTACTGGATTGGGCGCTACGCCCACGCGGCATTCGCGCATTCACTGAATTACGCCTACAAAGTTTACAAGAGACTCAAGCGGCTTTTCTCCAAGAGCTGAGATATCGGAGCACCCTCATGAACAGCCCTAAAGTTTCTATCGTCATCCCGGTCTACCGGGGCGAAGACTTCCTCGCCGAGGCGATCGACAGCGCGCTGGCCCAGACCTATGAAAATATCGAGGTCGTCGTGGTCGACGATGGCTCCGACGACGATGGCGCAACGCAGCACGTCGCGCTTGCCTACGGTGACAGGATACGCTTTTTCTCTAAGCCCAACGGCGGGGTGGCCTCGGCGCTCAATCATGCGGTATCGGTGATGCGTGGCGATTATTTCTCTTGGCTCAGCCATGATGATCTGTATACCGTGGACAAGGTCGAGAAACAGGTACAGGCGCTAAAGGCGCTGGCCCGGGATGACGCGGTGATCTACAGCGATTATGCGGTCTTCACCGACGACCCCGCCAAGGCCGTGCCGGTCCGTCTCAACGGCGTACCGCCCGAGCAGTTCCGTTACTGGATCACGATCGAGAACCAGCTGCATGGGTGCACGCTGCTCGTCCCGCGCCGGGCCTTCGACGCGGTCGGCGGCTTCAACGAGAACCTGCGGACCACGCAAGACTATGATCTCTGGTTTCGGATGGCCAGCCGATTCCCATTCGTCCATATCCCCGAGGTCCTCGTCAATGCAAGGAGCCACGCCGGGCAGGGTAGCCACAAGATGGCGGATGTTGCGCTCGCCGAGTGCAACACGCTGCTGTCGAAGTTTGTGCGCGGTCTCAAAGAAAATGAGATCACGTCGGCGACAGGCAAGCCGCTGGGCGCCGCCTACGCAGCGATCGCAACCAGCATGTTCAGCCGCGGCTTCGATCAGGCCGGCGAACTGGCCATGAGCTTTGCAGAAAAAACCGGCTCAACCGCAAGTTTCGAAAGTGTATCGATGAAAAAACGCAGTGTATGGAAAAGCAGGCTGATGGGTGTGGCGCGCAAGGTGCTGCCTCCGGCGGCGAAACACCAGATTAAATTGGCGCTGAGACCATTGTTGAACGAAACCGTGCGCACGGTCGGCGAAAGCCCCGGGGAAATCAAACAGAAGTTTTCCGAGATCTACGAGAAGAACACCTTCGGCGGCCGCGTATCGCGTTCCGGTGAGGGCTCCGATCTGGTCCAGACCGAGGTGATCCGGTTTGAGTTGCCGAGGATCGTCCGGAAGTTCGGGATCCGCACCTTCCTTGATGCACCCTGTGGCGACTGGTACTGGATGCGGGAGACCGAGCTGGGAGCCGAGAACTATATCGGCGTCGACATCGTCGAGAAGATGATCGAGCAGCATCGAGAGACCTATGGCGGTCCGGGACGCAGCTTCCAATGCCTGAATCTGGCGACCGACCCACTGCCGCAAGCGGACTTGATCTTCTCGCGCGACTGTCTCGTTCATCTCAGCTTCGAAGATGCGCTGAGGATCATAGCGAATTTCAAGCGGTCCGGCGCCCGATACCTGCTCACCACAACCTTTGTCGACCGCAAGACGAACAATGACCTTGTCGGCGCCGATAGATTCTGGCGCGCGCTGAACATGTGCCTGCCCCCGTTCAATTTTCCAGAACCACTGCTGGTCGTGAACGAAGGTTGTACCGAGGAGGCCAGACAATACACCGATAAGAGCTTGGGGCTGTGGCTGTTGGATGACATCGAGGTATGATCTTGCCGAACTCACGATGGATGTCACTACCGCCGTACCGGCCAAATTTGCAAATCGAAGCGCGCCCGGAAATGAGCACCTTTTCAAATCGCACAAATCATAAAATGTGGTCGGCTGCGCACAAACAAGCTGGCGTCGACGTTACCGCCAATGATCGAAAACCAGTGCACGCTGTAAGTTTTTTGCCAGTCCGGTCGACCAGAGTATAATATTCCGATTTAGCAAACAATTTTGCTGATTGCTGGTGTGTTCTAAAACACAATAGTTTCAAATATTCGCGCTAAGCTTCTCACTGATTTCTTGAAGACGCGACCATTTCAACTAAATGTTTCACTCTGAGAGAGACTCGACGCTTCACAAACCCAAATAATCTCTTTATCAAGGGATCATAACTGTTCGATATCCGCATCAAATCTATGCCCGTCTTGAAAAAGCGGGGAACCCTCATTAACGCCATGCCATAATATAAATACAGTCCCGCCACCCCCTGACTTCTCACTTGCATGTCGATTTGCTGATCCTCTTTCATGATCTTCGTGGCATAGTACTCAAGAGCAGAGGAAATCATATCTGGATCCTGGTTGGGCAACACATTGTCTGAATGCGTCCTCAACAGACAAGTGAATTCCGGCATAGCGTCAATTCGATATTCTTTAGATATCCGTCTCCACATATCTGTATCCTCAAAGCGATCCATCTTTTCATCAAACCCTCCCACGCGCTCAAAAACGGTTTTGTAAGTCATCACAGTGGGTAACGTGATCGTCACCGTGGTGAAGAATGCAATACTTTCATAAATTTCTCCGGAGACTGTCGCTTCGTACCGATGGGCCAACCTCTCACCTTTTTCGTTTATACAATACGCGGACGTGTACACCATTCCTGCTTCCGGATGCTTTTCGAGGTAATCAACCTGCGATTTAATCTTATCAGGCAGATATAAATCATCCGAATCGAGAAACGCTATGAAATTACCGCGAGCGAGCGACAGACCGTGATTTCTCGCGTTGGAACGCCCGCGATTGGGTTGCCAAATATAATTGATTCTAGGATCTGAAAAGCTAGTCACCACCTCTTTTGTGTCGTCGCTTGAACCATCGTCGACAACGATAATTTCCAAATTCTCATATGTTTGAGAGAGGACACTAAGTATGGACTCGTGAAGCAAATGCGCACGATTATATGTCGGCATGATCACGCTCACCATCGCAGATTTTGCACCCAATTGAGCATGATGTATCGTCATCTCGGCCTTCGTCTCCCAAACCCTTTCACATACTTAATCTTCGGAATAAGAGAAAGAGATTGTGCCCGATAAACGACAAATCTGATACCCCGTTTGCGCCACGAACGCGTTATGCTAAGGCCCCCTTGATCGATAACACTCTGATTTCCTTGGGCATGGACTCAGCCGCGCGCAAACTGCAACGCTCGCGTGACAAGTCGCAAGCACCGGAAGAGAGGATTGACTCAATGCATACAACGGTCGCTGAGGTCCTCAAGTGAAGCTCCTGATCTGGACCCAGTATTTCTGGCCGGAGAGCTTTCACATCAACGAGGTCGCGCGCGGCCTGCGCGAGCAGGGCATCGAGGTGACCGTGCTGACCGGCAAGCCGAACTACCCGGACGGCGCGATCTTTGCCGGTTACCGTGCTTCCGGTATCCAGCGCGAGCACCACGACGGCTACGAGGTGATTCGGGTGCCGCTGCGCGGACGCGGCAAGGGCTCCGCGAGGGGCCTGGCGCTGAACTATCTCTCGTTCGTCCTCTCCGGCTATCTGTTTGCCCCGTTGGCATTGCGCAAACAGGCATTTGATCTGGTCTTCGTGTATGCGCCCTCACCACTGATCCAGACCCTGCCGGCTATCTTCATCGCCTGGCTGAAGGGCGCACCCCTGGTCCTCTGGGTGCAGGACATCTGGCCTGACGCCCTGCAGGCAACCGGGTTCGTGAGAAACCGCCTGTTGCTACGCCTGGTCGCGATTTTGATGCGGTATATCTACCGTCATTGCGATTCCATCCTGATCCAGTCCGAGGGGTTTCGAAGTTCGGTCGAACGCCTGACGGATAATCCGGGTAAAGTCCGCCTCTTTCCCAACTCAGCGGAGGCTATGCTCACCCGGCCTTCTCCCACTGAGTCGTCTGACGGCATAGCCAAAGATATTGCAGAGCGCTTTTCGGTGGTCTTTGCCGGCAATATCGGCACAGTGCAATCGTGCGAAACGATCGTGGCAGCAGCCGGCCTGCTACAGGCGTATCCAGAGCTCAGGTTTTACCTGGTAGGCAGCGGCAGCATGGCGGAGACGATCGCCAACAGAATCTCAGCTGAGAGACTGGACAATGTCGTCATGACCGGGCGGGTCCCGGCCGACGACATTCCAGACATCTATGCCGCGGCATCTGTCCTGCTGCTGTCTTTTCAGCCGGACTCGACGCTTTCAGCGACCATTCCCAGTAAACTGCAGGGCTACCTCGCTGCAGGCAAGCCGGTTATCGTGAGCAGCGACGGCGAACCGGCCAATGTCCTGCGCAGTGCGAACGCCGGGCTGACCTGCCCGCCCGGTGACGCGCCGGCACTGGCCAAAGCCGTGCTGACGCTGTTTGAAATGACCTCGCAAGAGCGTGCCTCGCTGGGTGAGAATGGTCACAATTACTTCATGGCGAATTTCCATCTTCCCGATCGTGTTTCGGAACTCACCGCCCATTTAGAAGACCTTGTCGCACAACGCTGACCGATGGGAACCTTGGCGTGAAGATACTTGTGACAGGCGCAAACGGATTCGTGGGACAGGCCCTCTGCAAATACCATTCGAAAACCTCTATGGACCAGGTGGTGGCGGCGGTCAGGCGTCGCGGTCAAGTCCCAGGCGACATTACGCAGAAAATCGTGGGTGATATCAGCGGACACACATCCTGGCACGAGGCGCTGGATGGCGTCGATGCGGTTGCCCACCTGGCCGGTCGCGCCCATGTGATGCGCGATACCAGTGCCGACCCGCTGTCTGCTTACCAGGCGGTGAATACCGAAGGAACACTCAACCTTGCAAGCCAGGCGGCCGAGGCAGGTGTGAAGCGGCTTGTGTTTCTCAGCAGTATCAAAGTATGCGGTGAGGGTCAGTCTCGAGTCAGTGACGACGCCTATACAGAGCGGCAGTCCTGTAGCCCTTCAGACCCTTATGCCGTATCCAAACACGAGGCGGAGCTCGGGCTGCGGGAAATCGCACGGACGACAGGACTCGAAGTCACCATCCTGCGCCCTCCGCTGGTCTATGGGCCCGGCGTAGGCGCCAATTTTCTGCGGCTGATGCAGGCCGTGAATCGCGGCTGGCCGCTCCCCTTCGGCGGCATCGACAACCGCCGCGACCTGATCTTTCTCGGCAATCTGGTGAATGCCATTACCCTGTGTACCAAACACCCGGCCGCAGCCAACAAAACCTTTCTGTTGGCGGATGGTGAAGGCCTTTCAACCCCAGCACTGATCCGAAGAATTGGCGCGGCCTTGAACCGGCCAGCCCGGCTCATTACTGTGCCGCCCGACTGGCTGCACTTTGCCGCAGGCTTGGCCGGGAAACGCATGGCTATCGAGCGCCTGCTCGGTTCATTGATGGTCGACAGCAGAGCGATTCGTCGCGACCTTGCCTGGCAGCCACCCTATTCAATCGAAGAGGGCCTGGCCGCCACAGCCGACTGGTTTCGGCAGCAGCAGACAAAGGAATAAGCCGGATGCCGAAGCGTGTGTTTGACATTTTTCTGGCAGCTATTGCGACCCTTTTTTTTGCCCTGCCGATTGCAGCTATCGCCGTGCTGGTTCGCCTTACCTCCCCGGGTCCGGCACTGTACTGGTCCGACCGCGTCGGGCAGGGCAACCGCATATTCAAGATGCCCAAATTTCGAACCATGCGCCTGGGTACGCCAGCAGTGGCCACACATTTGCTCGATGACCCCCATGCCTATCTGACGCCAGTGGGTGCTTTTCTGCGCAAGAGCAGTCTCGACGAACTGCCGCAGTTGTGGAGTATCTGGAAGGGTGACATGAGTTTCGTTGGTCCACGTCCTGCGCTGTTTAGTCAGGACGACCTGATCGAATTGCGCACCCAGTGCCACGTTGATGCACTGCTGCCGGGGTTGACGGGCTGGGCCCAGGTCAATGGACGTGACGACCTGCCCATCCCGATTAAAGTTGAACTTGACGTGGAATACCTTTCCCGACGCTCACTTTTCTTCGATCTGCGCATCCTTTGGATGACGCTGCTCAAGGTCCTGCGCCAAGACGGAGTGTCTCACTGACGCTTCATTTAGCCGGCCCCGAAGAATCCACAAGTGATTGATTAAAGGTAAAATAAAGCGCGACAACCGGATCGGAAACTGCAGCTTTTTGATCGATGACCCACAAAACCCTGCAGATTTCTCTCTATGAAACCTCTGTTAACTGACGGTTCGAGACAAGATGATCTGTTTCGCCATCGCCTGCTCCTGCCCGCTCGGCAGTAAACCCGGCATGCGGACATGAAACGGGATTCTTAGGTGCCGACTAGCTAAGATGTTCTTATTAAAAATTTAACGATGGCGGCGACGTGCTCATAGTTACCTTTACACCTGCCCTTCCACACTCGTAGGATGAAAATGTTGTCTGCTCAGGCGAAAGCATGCTGAGAAGAATCGGGCGAGCTATCGGCCAGACATACCGCACGCTGCTGATCTTTGCCCATGATCTTTTCATGGTCCCGATCGCATGGCTATGCAGTTACTGGTTTCGTTTCAACCTCGGGCCGATCCCCACGGAATACTGGGCCCAGGGATTGCGCACCCTGCCCTGGGTAATACTGGTACAGACAGGCTGCTTCTACCTTTTCGGTCTGTATAAAGGCGTGTGGCGCTTCGCCTCGCTGCCTGACCTTATCCGCATCATCAAGGCCGTTGCAGCCGGAACCATGGCCGCCATGCTCGTGTTGTTCATCTTCTTCCGGTTGGAACTTATTCCGCGTTCCCTCATCATCCTCTATCCTCTATTGTTGCTATTCCTGCTCAGCGGACCCCGGCTTGTCTACCGCTGGTCCAAAGACCACCGCCTGACGATGAGCACCGGTACCCGGGTATTGATCGCAGGCGCAGGCCGCGCCGGAGAGATGCTCGCACGCGACCTTCTGCGCATGAGTTCGCACGCCTATCAGCCGGTCGCCTTTGTCGATGACAAGCGGCGGCGGCAAGGACAGGAAGTGCATGGCATACCCGTCATCGGAAGCTGCGATCAGATCCCGGCAATTGTCGGCAGCATGGACATCGACCTCATCATGCTAGCAATCCCCTCGGCCACCGGCGAGGAAATGCGCAAACTGGTTCGGCTGTGTGACGAAAGCGGGGTCCCCTTTCAGACAGTGCCCTCACTCGATGCACTCGTAACCGGCAAGATTTCGATCAACGAGTTGCGAAACGTCTCCATTGAAGACATCCTTGGACGCGACCCGGTTTCGCTCGACTGGGACGAAATCAACCGCGGCCTCGGCGACAAGACCGTCCTCGTAACCGGCGCCGGCGGCTCCATCGGATCCGAGCTGTGCAGGCAGGTCGCGGCCCTCAAACCTGCGCGTCTCGTGTTGCTGGAAAACAGCGAGTTCAATCTCTATACGCTCGAGATGGAACTGCAGCAGAAGTTTCCGCAACTGCTATTTACCCACTGCCTGGGAGACGTCCGTGACACTACCCGCGTGGCGCAGATTTTCGAAAAGCACCAACCGGAGGTGGTCTTCCATGCGGCCGCCTACAAACACGTGCCCATGCTCGAGGATCAGGTCCGCGAGGCAATCAAGAACAACGTACTGGGCACCCGCACGGTGGCACTGGCGGCTGACCAATATGGCGCTTCTGAATTTGTTTTGATTTCAACCGACAAGGCCGTCAATCCGGCCAATGTCATGGGGGCCACCAAGAGGGTCGCGGAGATCTTCTGCCAGAACCTCAATGCGCGGTCGCAGACCAAATTCATCACCGTGCGCTTCGGCAACGTGCTGGATTCAGCCGGTAGCGTTGTGCCGCTGTTCCGCCGCCAGATTCAGGAAGGCGGACCCGTGACGGTTACGCATGCCGATATCGAACGTTATTTCATGACCATCCCCGAGGCCGCCCAACTGATACTGCAGGCATCAGTACTCGGTGACGGCGGTGAGATATTCGTACTCGACATGGGCTCCCCCGTCCGCATCAAGTTTCTGGCCGAACAGATGATCCGCCTCTCCGGAAAGACGCCGTACCGTGACATCGACATCAAGATCACGGGCCTGAGGCCCGGCGAAAAACTCTACGAGGAACTGTTCCACGACCAGGAACAGCTGCAACAGACTGAGCACGCCAAGATCTTTCTGGCCCGCTACCGTGAGGTCGACTGGGACAAGCTGACAGCCGCCTTCGACGAGTTCAAGGTGTCGTGCAAAAGAGCGGATACCGAAAAGCTTCTCGCGCTGCTGACCGGCCTGGTGCCAGAAAACCGGATCAGCTCAATACCTTCGTCCTGAGGCAAGCCCCAGCGCGGCACCGCATCAGTAGATCTTCGGGTCCGTTGGTTCCGGCCGTGTACGAAACCGCCGGTGGATCCACAGGTACTGCTCCGGATCCTCCCGCACCCAGCGCTCGATGATGTCGTTGATGCGCTGGGTGTCTGCCTCGACACCCTCACGCGGAAAATCCTCCAGGGCCGGTTCCAGGGTAAGACGATACCCGCTGCCATCCGCCTTGCGCACCGTCTGAAACGGCACGACTCTGGCGCCGGTCATTTGAGCCAGCTTATGCGTGGCGGGGGTCGTCGCGGCCAGATGGCCGAAGAACTTCACGAAGACGGCCTTTTTGCGCTGTGTGTTCTGATCGGGCGCATACCAGATGGCATGCCCCGCACGCAGACTGCGCAGCAGTTTCTTTATCTCGTCGCGCTGGATGACCGTACCGCAGTGCCGGGCCCGGGAGCCTGCCATGACATGCTCGACGACCGGGGAATTGCTCGGCCGGTACATGGCGTCGAACTGAAACTGCCGGGACAGGAAGCGCCCGCCAATGTCGAGGCACGAGAAATGCGCCGACAGCAGCAGAACACCCTTGCCCTCGTCCGCGGCGGCCAGGAGGTTTTCCAGACCCGATATCTCGGCAAGTCCGCTCATGCGGCGATCGCTACCCCACCAGGCGAGGGGCGCCTCAAATGCGGCCATGCCCAGGGAGGCGAAGTGCGCTCTTACCAGGTGCTCACGTTCACTCCTGTCGAGTTCGGGAAAACACAACTCGATGTTGCGTCGGGCGATGTCGGCACGTTGCCGGAGCAGGTGGCGCGCGACCCGGCCCAGCCCGCGCCCGAGGCTCATCACCAAAGGGTGCGGCAGAATAATGAGCACCCGCAGCAGACCGATCCCCAGCCATGCGGGCCAGTGTCGCGGGTGCATGAGTTGCGGGTTCAAACTGTCACTCATTCGCCACCGCAGGGACGGCATGCTGCTGAAAGCCACTCAGCCGGAAGGCAAATCACTTGCCCGAAACGCCGTCTGGCCCATGCTTGCAGATCAGGATGTTTTCCATCACCAGGTACTGCAGCTCCGAGCCATAGAACATGTTCAGTGCATCGGTGGGCGAGCACACCATCGGCTCGCCCCGCCGGTTGAGCGAGGTATTCAGGATCACGCCGTTGCCGGTGTGCCTTTCCAGGGACTCTATCAGAGAGTAGTAAAGCGGGTTGGATTCCGGCGTCACCACCTGCGCACGTGCCGTCCCATCCTCGTGTACGACCTCCGGGACCCGGCTCTTCCATTCCTCGGCCACATCGAAGGTAAAGGTCATATAGGGCGCCGGATGGTCTGTCTGCAGCATCTCGGGCGCAACCCGATCCAACATGCTCGGGCAGAAGGGACGCCAGCGCTCGCGGTACTTGATCTGCTCGTTGATCCGCTCGGCGATACCCGGGTGATTCGGTGAACCCAGTATCGAGCGATTGCCCAGTGCGCGCGGGCCGAATTCCATGCGTCCCTGGAACCAGGCCAGGGGATTGCCGTCCGCCAGGATCTGCGCCGCGCGTTCCGGCACATTCTCGACATGCTCCCAGCTCGGCTGGCGTTCATGCTGTTCGCAGGCCTCGATGCACTGCTCGGTGGTGTAGCTCGGTCCGAGATAGGCATGCGCCATGGGTTTTACGCTGTCGCCCAGTTCATTCGCCACGTAGGAGGCGGCCCCGAGGGCGGTGCCGGCATCCGATGCCGCCGGCTGCACGAACAATTCCTTCACATCCGGCCGGGCGATGATGCGCTGATTGAGCTTTACGTTGAGCGCGACCCCACCCGCAAAACAGATTTTGCCGGTCTCGCGCAGGATATCGCCCAGATAGTGGTCGATCAGCCCCAGCGAGACATCCTCCAGCAGCTGCTGGATAGAGGCCGCGTAATCGATATACGGGTCATCGATCTCGTCGCCTTCGCGCTTGGGTCCCAGCCAGTCGATCAGCTGCGGGCTGAAGTAATAGCCCTTGCCGTCCGCGTCCTTGTAGCGACGCGTGCCGATCACGTTGACCAGATGATTGTTTATCTTGAAAGACTGCTTGTCGTATTCGATCAGGCGCGAAAAATCGAAACGCTTCGGATCACCATAGGGTGCCATCCCCATGACCTTGAACTCACCGTCGAGCATCTCGAAGCCGAGGTATTCGGTGAGCGCGCCATACAGACCACCGAGTGAATCCGGATCGTAGAATTCCTTGATCTTGTGGATTCGGCCGTTCTCGCCGTAGCCGAAGAAGGTGGTCGCATATTCGCCCTTGCCGTCGATCCCCAGGATCGCGGTCTTCTCGGTAAACCCGCCGAGATGGTAGGCACTGGAGGCATGCGCGAGATGGTGTTCGACCGGCATGATCCGGGCCTCGCCCGCACCGATACCCAGGTCATCGATCAGTTTCTGAAGCTTGCCGAGGTTGCGACGATAGCGGCGATTACCGTTGAAGATCGCATCCAGCGCCCGATCCGGGGCGTACCAGTGGCGTGCCGCATAGTGCCAGCGTGCCGGGCTGCTCAGCGGGATCCGCGCATACGGAAAAGTGACCACATCCACATCTGCCGCATCGATGCCGGCGTAGTCGAGACAGAAACTCGTCGCCTCGTATGGATACTTTCCCTTGGCATGCTTTTCGCGGATGAAGCGCTCCTCCTCGGCCGCCGCAACCAGTTCACCGTCGATGAAAAGCGCGGCCGAGGGATCGTGACTGACGGCCCCGGAGATACCCAACACGATCATGGAAAAATTCGATCAAGTCACTAAGTGAACGAGGAATTTTGCCAGCGTTTCAGGGTGGAAGCGAGCGCTTCCGGGGTTGCCTATCGGGCCGTCTCGATTTCTTCCCGCATGATCTCCATGACCCGCGGCAGATCTTGCCAGTTTGCCGCAAACCGGGCCATGTCCCTGCGCCAGGCACGTTCAAAAACGAGCCGGAAGCGATGCTGCCGCATGGAATCCAGGTCGATCAAGACCAGTCGGTCGTCGCTCAGAATGAAATTCGCGGCCTTCATGTCACCGTGGGATATCTGCAGACGCCTGAGCCGCGAGAAAAGCTCGCCGACCATAGCCGCCACGCGACGAATGGCCTCAGGTTGATCCCGATGCTGCCCGATCCAGTCGATCAGGCTGGTACCGTCAACTTGCTCAGCGAGAAAATAGCCTACCGGCCGCAGCGGACCCTGACGACGGATACAAAACGCGACCGGAGCAGGTG
>Ga0316190_10000826_pt1 | contig 22003 bp, 14 predicted proteins | sample Eddworburrow2_MG_FD_204929 | JGI IMG/M metagenome (GOLD analysis project Ga0316190, IMG submission 204929) | Coastal sediment microbial communities from Maine, United States - Eddy worm burrow 2 | ecosystem: Environmental > Aquatic > Marine > Coastal > Sediment | place: USA: Maine | collected... | reverse complement strand
GGGCATCTTCTCCTGCAACCAGCCATAGGCCTCGTCCAACAGCTGTTTGGCCGTGCCGCCCTTGGCGGCTTTGGTGCGTCCCTGGCTGCCGATGCGGCCAGCCAGCTTGGAAGCGGCCTGGCGCAGGGCATCGCCGCCGGTAATGCGTATTCCGGCATCGATCAGGGCACCGGGGTTCACTGCTACTGCGCCAATAGCGCCATCCGGGCAGCCGGCCCAGCACTTACCGCAGCCATTGCAGTTGAGTGGATCAAAGACGGGCAGCATGGAGCGGGTACCACTCAGGTCACGGAAGGTGGATGAGAGCGGCGGCACGGTACCGAGTGCCATATAGGGGTCAGCCGTCAGGGCCTCGGTTTCACCATTCCGGTAAAGCACGCCCACCTGATCCCAGAAACGGGGCAGACTGCTATGGCGATCCTCATTGCGGCCCAGCTTGCGTACCGCCATGGGCACATGATCAGCGGCCTGTGCGGCCTGGTCATCCCCATCCGACAACGCGGCATAATCCAGTTTGCGTACGCCCCCATAACCGGCCTGAAAGGCCCCCATGCGATCCCGCAGCTCCTGTTCAGAAACGTTCGCCAGGGCCTCATTACGGGCGGCACCCAGCTTCCGCTCCTTCACATCAATCAGGCCGGCGTCCAGCAGGCATTTACCCAGGGCCCCCAACAGATGTTCCTGAGCCAGATCGGTTGCCGCAGCCCCCTTCTGAACCCCGGCACCAGCAATCGCCTTACCCGCAGGCAAGACGCTGTAGAGATTAATCTGCTTGGCACGAATGGCGGCACGCAGTGCTGCGGGCAGCCCCTGCCAGGTGTCCTTTTCGGAGCCAGCACCCACAACCAGCATACAGCCACCCTCACGCAGGCCAGCCTGTGGCTTCTGAAGTGCGCTGACCTGGTTGTTGGCAATGATAGAGACATCAACGGTGACATCATCACCGCAATCCAGCAGCCCTTCGGGGGCACTGGTTACATAATCCGTACAGGCCGTACCAAAGCGCTCCCAGGCCAGGCCCGGGCGGGTACGCAGCTGACCACCGAGCAGGCGTTGTAGATAGTCACCGGCCTCAGCGGCCAGGCCATCACCCCCCTGCCCCGTCACGCGATGGATGGAGAGGGTCAATGCATCCTTAGGGCGCAGGTCCGGTGCAGCATCCTTGGAAGCCACGCCAAGATCGGCGATCTCTGGGTAGGCACGCCGCAGGTTATCGAGCAATACCTGGCGCTTGGGATAGGCGCTGGTGCTGTGGGCCAGATCAAGCCCCAGATAGAGACGCGGTGCATTGCGCTGGCCGAGTTCGGCGTGAAGGGCAATCAGATCGGCCCCGCGCAGGGGCTGGCCACCCAGGCCATAGATGACAGAGCGCAGACGGGGACGCGCACTTTCGCTCAGGGCCGGATAACCGGGATGGGTATCGGCACCGTAGCGGGCATTCTCAGAGGCACGATCCAGAACGGCACGCAGTTCGCGCATCAGTGGCGAGTCACCAGCCAGCGGGGTATCCACACGTTCCAGCACCGCAACGGTCTTCTTACCGCTGAGCAGCTGGGCAACCTCTTTGCCGGGGAAGGGCCGTATGCAGTGGATACCAAGTACCCCGATGGGGGTCTTGGTGGTATTACGCAGATGATCGGCCACGGCCTTGGCCGTTTCCACCGCTGCACCCTGTACCACCAACACGGTCTGGGCATCGTCCAGGCGATGGGCGCTGACCGCACCATGCGCTCTTCCGGATTTTTTAGCATAGAGGCCAAAGGCCTCTTCCAGGGCCTTGGCCACGTGCTGATCAAAATAGGGCTGTTGGGCTACGGCACCCAGGGCAAAGCTGTCCGGATTCTGCAGGGCACCCTGCAACACCGGGTTATCCAGATCATGCCAGATGGGTACGCACCGGCGGTTCTCGCCAAAAAGCAGTCGCTGGGCCTCGGTAGGTACGGCCATCTCACCATCAGCGGCCCCCAGGTAGCCTTGCATCAGTTTTCGCGATGGCAGGCGAACATCCTGGGCAGCCTCACCCAGGTCCAGTGCAACCAGGCCAGGGACCAGGGTCTGCTCCGCAACACGGCGGGCAATCAGGGTAAAATCCGCCGCCTGCTGGACATTGGACGCGACCAGGGTAAAGAAGCCGGAATCGGCGCTCAGGTGCAATGATTCGTGACCCGCACCCAGGGCACCCCCTTGGGCTGCCAGGGCACGATTCTCAAGGTGTACAACCAGGGGCAGATGACGACCGGCGGCTGACTTCAGCAGATCCTGGGTTGAGGCCAGGTCCTGTCCGGATAGAAAGGCGGTGGCCCGTTGACCGGCCATGGCCAGTCCCATGGCTGCGGCCAGGGAACCCCTGCCCCCCTCCGCATCCCAGGTTGCCAGCAGTTCACCAAAGGCGTTGCTCTTGCGCTGTTCCTGCTCAGAACGCCACGCCAGATCGGATCCAGCCACAGGAAAACTGCTGCCAAGTGCGGCCCCTTCAGCAATACCGGCCTCGGTGACAGCTACAGCACTGCTGCCATCCAGTACTGCATCCACTCCATCCTCAGGCAAACTGGCGGCCTTTCCAGCAAACAGGCGCCGATAAAGCCGCATGGCCATACTATTGAGTTCAGGCATAACGTTTCTGGCTCTCGATTTCTCGTTGATCTTCTTCAAACTGATTGCCTTCCAGCCACTTAATGGCGCCCGTGGGGCAGCGGAAGGTTGCATCCGGTTTGGCCGGGCCGCCTGCGCTGTAGCGCACGACCGGCAGGTTGTTTTCCATGGTGATCAGGCCCGGTGCCGCATCCAACGCACAGCGACCGCAGGCATCGCAGGCCACGGAGCAGAGTGATACGGCAGCATCACCCGCCAGGGGATTGTTGCACTGCACATAGAGCTGCTCGCTCATGGGGATAATCTCAAACAGATCACGGGGACAGGAATCCACACAGTCGCCACAGGCGGTGCACTTGTCTGTCGTCACCTTGGGCAAGCCATTGAGGTTCATGGCAATGGCATCGAAGGTACAGGCAATCTCGCAGTCCGCCAGCCCCAGGCAGCCCCAGGAGCAACCCTTGCCACCCGCTGATACTACAGCAGCGGAACGGCAGCTCTCGAAACCGTGATATTCGGCGATCTGATGGGCCTGGGCGGTGCCACCGGCACACTTAAGACGGGCCACCCGCTTATCCGCCTCACCTGCATCCACGCCCAGGTAGTCTGCTATCGCCTCCAGCATAACGGGGCTCGCCACGGTACAGAGACTTGGCTGCACCTCACCCAGCACCAGTTTTTCGGCGAAGGCACGGCAGCCCGGCTCGCCACAGGCACCACAGTTGGTACCCGGCAGCAGCTCGTCGGTATCGTCGATGCGGGGGTCTTCCTCAACCTTGAGGAATTTATATGCCACCGCCAGGACGATGCCAAAAAATAGCCCCAGCCCCAACATAATGGAGGGCGCTGAGAGGATGGTTGTCAGATCAAAAGACATGCGAGATATAAGGCTCCGGGGGCCAATATAGGGTTCAGGTTTGGCGGCTACCTGCCATCTGAGGCATCCTGCCCCTGTACCCTGTAAACCGCCCCTGTAGTGTCAATCAAACCAGACGCAACGGCTTCCTTCTCCTAAATCAGTTGAAGGGAGCCGCCCGCTGCTTCAGTTCATCCAGGTCCGCCTCATTCGGGTTCAGCGGCTGCCCCGGATGGATACACTTGGCCGGGCAGATCTCTGCCGCATCAACCAGCTGGGCATAGGTGCCGGCATTCGCATCAGCGATATACGCCTGGTTATTCTCGTCATAAACAAACATCAGCGGGTTGATGACAAGGCAATCATTACAGCTGGTGCACAGGAAGCTGTCGATATAGGGGTCGTTGAAGCTGACCTCCTCTTCCTCTTCAGCAGCCGCTTCGGGTGCTGCTGCTTCAGCCGCTGCCGGGGCTGCGGCCGCAGCAGATGCAGGCACTGCTGCCGGAGCAGCAGCTGGCACCATGGCAACGGAGGAGAGGTCCATACCAACCAGGGCCTCAGCAAGACGCCCCAGAACTTCGCCCGCAGTCTCGGTGCGAACCCGATCAATCTCGGCATTGGCCTCGGTCTGGGCCTGTTCAATCGCCACCTTGGCAGCAGCCTGGGCCTCACCCTGTGCCTGCTGTACGGCCAATTCCACATAGCGGCTGCGTACACCTGCCATCTCCTGCAGGGTACGCCAGTAATTACGGCGATCACGACAGGCCAGCACCAGTGCACGGGATACCACCAGCTTGCGCAGGGTGCCCTCGCCATTGATGGCCCAGATAAAGGGCACGGCCTTTTGTGCCGCCTCATCCGCCAGGGAGAGATATTCACCCAGCGGAACCAGATCTTCTGACTCGCACTCGGCCGGTACCAGGCCGAAATGATCACGCAGTCGTGGTACCAGCAGGGCATAATCACCAAAGGTGAAAGGCACCTCGGCATCCACCACTTCGCCGTTCTCATCCTGATAGCGGAAACCGTGCAGGGGCCAATCCAGGGCCGGCTGAGGATTGCCGCTGAAATCCATACGCAACGCAGCATCATCACCCGCTTCAGGATTGACATGGAAGAAGGGATGGGCCCTGCCCTCCAGGGCGGCACTGGCCACAAACCAGGGGTCCAGGGCGGCGCCGGACGTCACGGTCTGCACACCGGTACTGATCAGGTGCAGACTAGTACGGGTGGCATCCAGGGCGGAGACAAAGCGCTCCAATAGATGTTCATAACGGGCTGCAGAGGACTGGGCGATAGCCGCCTGGCGGTGACTGATACCCAGGTAACCCAGTTCAATACGAAAACGCTGGAAGGGATCCTCCTCGGCAGCGGCACCCGGATTGTTATGGGCCTGCACCCGTACCAGGATCTGAATCGGCCGACCGGAACTCAACAAGCGTGAGAAAGAGGCCATACCCTCGCCACCAATGCGATCAGCGGAATCCACCGCGATCACTGCCGGCAACATCAACAGCTCATCCTGGGAAAAGGCCTCCCAGTTGAAATTGGCAAACCAGGCATCGTGGATCAGGGGATCATAGACGCCCTTGATCTCCAGCTCGGCAATGCGGGCAGCGGCAAAGACCTTGGCCAGCTTACCTGCCTCTTCATCAAAGATTGCTGTCGCATTGGTGCAGGGATCAGCATCTTCAACACTGGAGATATCAGCGGTATTACCTACCCAGTCACCAACCAGCCGTCCGTTATGGACCAGCCTAAGTGCCGTAGTGTCTTCCTTATAGCCCTTCAGGGTATCCAAGGCACCTTCAATACGGACACGCTGCTCCGGCTTCATGGACACGGAGCCATGGGAGTGCTTCTTCATCACCGCCGACAGGGCGGAGGCATCGAACAGATCACCAGCGCCGCCGACGCTGCCTTTTACCGCCTCTGGCTTGGTGGCAGCTTCTGTTTTCTCATGCTCAACCTCAAGCAGAATATCCAAGCCCCGAATCAGCTCATTGACGCGCTGCTGGAAACCGCTTCTGCGGGGGATGACATGACTGCGCACGGCATGGGCCATGAGCTGGATGGCAACATATTTGCTGTAACCCAGCAGCTGCCCACCCTTGGGGGCTGCTTTCAGGAACTTCTCCAGATCACCCTGCAACCGCTCCTGATTTTCACCCGTCAGCCCAAGATGCTGCTGCAAGCCTTCTACCGCCTTCTCAAGTAGCGGTGTCGCATCTACTGGGGCCTCTTGATCGCTCAGCCCCTGACGTAGGGCCCGCTCTACCCAGGCCAGATTATCCTTCAGGATACGGCCAGCATCAGCACCTGGCGCAAACTCTTCAACCGTATCCCGAAGGAACTGGGCGAGAGGTTTTGCCAGTGGGCCACCGCGGCGACCCAGCGGAGAGTATAGAAATAACGGATAGTCGTAACGGACCTTGCTAACGTCACGAAAGGCGTTAAGCAGGGCCGGCAGAAAATCACCGTCTACCTCGGCCACCTGCTCTCTGGCAACCGGGTCACCCAGAAAGAAATGACGCATGATACGCATCAGCTCTTTCGAGTTTTCCGCATCCTTGATTCCCGTTGGCAGGGTCGGCACGGAAGCCGTATTACTTTCCGGTACCTGCATCGGCTGTTCCTCAATGGCTTGTGTCGCTGTCATGGTCGCACAGTCCGTCTATAGCTGAATTAGATGGCGAAGGCGTCCAGCGCCTTGTTGATTCCGGCAACCTTCTGCTCATCAGACATGTCACGCCCGAGGCTGGACATGTCGTTGTAAACCGGCGCATCGGGGTTGTGATAGAGCAGACCCACTGGCATCAGTGACTCATCCTCGGCGATATCCCGCGCGGCGGACATATTGGATGGATCATGCTCACGCTGGGTCTTGAACATGCGGGCGATGTTTTCATCCACCGGGATACCATTTTCATGGTGCAGCAGCAGCAGGCGTGAAGGGTCATCCTGGAACTCACCGAACACGCCATCCACGAATACCGGGCAGCGCTGGATAATGCGCACAAAGCTGGTACCACGATGCTGATGGGCGGCCTTGATGGTTTCGTACAGCATGGGCGGATTCCAATCCACCACCTGGGCGACGAAGGAGACATTGGTAATGCCCAGGGTCACAGTCAGCGGGTTCATGGCCGGCAGGATAGATCCGGTGGGATGGGTATTGGTCTTCAGGCCCATCGGGCTGGTAGGCGAGGTCTGCTTCTTGGTCAGACCATAGATGGCGTTATCGAACACCAGTACGGTCATATCCATGTTGTAGCGAATGGCGTGCAGCCAGTGACAGCCGCCAATGGAGAAACAGTCACCGTCACCGGTGGCCACCCACACGTCCAGCTCAGGGCGGCGGGACTTGATGCCCTGGGCAATGGGCAGGGCGCGACCGTGCAGGCCGTGGAAGCCATAGGTGCTCATATAATGGGGCAGACGGCTGGAACAGCCGATGCCGGATACCGCTACGGTCTGCTCCGGTGGGATCTGGGCATCACGACAGACACGATGCACCGTGGTCAATACACCATGGTCACCACAACCCGGGCACCAGCGAGCCTCACCACCGGCATAGTCACCGATTGTGAAATAACGTTCATGAACGTCAAGCGACCAATCACCTTTCAGTCCAAACATGACGTACCTCCTATTAATTCAGTTTTTCAAGACGACCAAGGACGGCGTCATGGATGATGCCAGGCTGCAGCGGTGCTCCGTAGACCACCGACCAGCAGTCGACATCCAGCAGCGTATGGGCCCGCAGCAATATTGCCAGCTGGGCATAACGCCGGTTCTCTTCGGTAATCAGTGGGCCGTTTGGATCGTCGCTGTAGTTCACCTCGACGGTCATGACCTTCTTGAACTTGCCGAAGATCTCTTTCAGGCCCGGCTCCATGGGTGACAGGAAGCGCAGATGCAGGGAGGAGACCTTATGGCCTTCATCACGCAGACGATCCACCGCCTCCTCAATGGCACCCATGGTGGAACCCCACCCGACTACCAGGATATCGCCCTCGGGATCGCCATAGACATCCGGCTTCTTCAGGGTGCCAGCCAGCGCCGCCATCTTGCGACTGCGGTGCTGGCAGGATAGCTGGTTGGTTTCCGAGTCGTAGGCCACCTTACTGCGGGTGGTGTGGGCCAGACCGGTCAACACGTATTCACCACCTGGCTGGCCAGGGATCGGACGCGGCGACAGGCCGGTATTCTCATCCCAGTCATAGGGAGGTACGTTCTTGTCCCAGGCGGACTGATCGATGGGGGCAGCCAGCCACTCCTCGGAGACCTCGGGGCGGTCATAGGGCTGCACACCGGTGGCCAGGTTCGCATCGGTCAGGATAAAGACCGGGGTACGGAAGGCCTCGGCCAGCTTACGGGCCGTGATCACGTAATGGAAACACTCGGAGATGGTGGCTGGCGCCATGATCACCTTGGGGGCGTCACCTGGCATGCCGTACATGGTGGAGAGCAGATCACCCTGCTCGATCTTGGTCGGCAGACCGGTGGATGGACCACCACGCTGCACATCGACCACCACCAGCGGGATCTCACCCATTACGGCCAGACCCAGCAGCTCACTCTTGAGGGCCATGCCTGGACCTGAAGTGATAGTACATGCGGTCTTGCCTGCGTAAGAGGAGCCAATGGCGAAGGCGCAGGCCGCAATCTCATCCTCGGCCTGGTGCACAAAACCACCGACCAGATGGTAGACATCGGCCAGGTAATGGGAGGCGGAGGTCGCCGGCGTGATGGGATACATGGAGACCAAATCCATGCCAGAGGCCATCACCCCGAGACCGATGGCGGTGTTGCCGTTGGTCACCACCGTGGGCTTGGCGCCCACCTCGCTCTCCGGCTTAATCTCGTAGTAATACTCAATATTCTCTGCGGCATATTCATAGCCGGCATTGAACAGGTCATGGTTGGGCTTGATGACCTTTGGCCCCTTGCGTGCGAAGGTGGCGGAGATCTCGTCCAAGGCCAACTGCACATCCCGGCTGAACATGCGGCACAACATACCCAACACGAACATGTTCTTACCCTTGCGCGGGTTCTTGACAATCTTCAGGCACTCTTCCTCGATCGCCAGTTCATGCACAATCAGGCCATGCTCACGGAACTCAGCTACCGCATCAGCGTACTGCTTCTGGATCTCTGGCTGTGGATCGGTGGCCCACTTGTTCTCAAGCAGCAGCACCGTACCGGCCTTATAGGCACCATTGACGATGCGCGAATAGAGCACCTGCTCATTGAAGGCGACAACGATGTCAGCCTCGTCACCCATGTTGGTGACATATTTGGAACCGAGACGGATGCGGATACCACTGGCACCGGCTGGGGAACGGGCGGGTGGCTGAATCTCGGCAGGGATAATCTCCACCGTCCATACACCATTACCCATCTTGCCGCTGACCGACCCGAAGGTCTGGCCGCATTTTTGCGCACCCTCACCGGAGTCACTCACCACTTCGATGATGTACTCCTGGATTTGTTTCGGCACGCTTGCCGAGGCTGCGCTCTTTTCCGCTGTTGCTTGTGTAGTCATAGGCCTTCCCGTGAAATAATTTCAAGGACAGATTTTATAAAAAAACTCACCAGCTGCCCGCATCTCAACCACTGCTGCGCACAGCCTAAAATTGGGGATCTTCATGATCCGGCGGGGAGTAAAAGTCCCCGGTGACTCGGCACCAGATTTTCCAAAGGGCGAAACTATGTCAAAAGAGGGCTTCGCGGTCAAACTTTATCTCACACTAAAACCGTGGTATTAGCAGGCCATTAACCAAGCAACTTATTGATTAAAGTCACAATGGATAACCAACCATCTTCTGACTACCTTAAGGTCTCAGGGAGTTTTCATACTCCTCCATAAAGTGATAGAGGGAACTCTCCAGCACCTTGACCGCCCCATCCAGCAGATGACAACGTCCACTGCCCGGGAGGATTTTGCATAGATTGACCAGAGAATCAAGATCTGCCCGCCGCCCCTGGCCCGTATCAATCTTGCCCAGGAGTTGGGAGATATAGTAGGTACCCGTCTTACAGGGCGGGCACTGTCCGCAGGATGAGTGGGCAAAGAAATCCACATACTCCGAGACCCGTTTGACAATGCCGGTACCCTCGGAAATGACGATCATGGCCCCGGTACCCAGGCTGGAGCGACGTTCACGCACCGATTCAAAATCCAGGGGCACATCCAGGTCCTTAGGGGTCAGGATGGTATTGGACGGGCCGCCGGTAAAAACCGCCTTGAGTTCTTTATCCATCAGCACCCCGCCGCCATATTCGTAGATCAAATCTGACAGGGGTGTGCCCATGGGCAGTTCATAGGTGCCGGGATTGAGGACATCGCCACTCAGGCAGAATATCTTGGTGCCCGCCGCCTTGCCCAGGCCTTGATCCTTATACCACTGCACACCATTGCGCACGATATGGGAGACATTGGACAGGGTCTCCATATTATTGATCAGGGTGGGCCGCCCATGGACACCCGACTCCGCCGGATAGGGTGGCTTGCCTCGCGGGAAGGGAAACTTGCCTTCCACCGACTCAATGGCCGCCGTCTCTTCCCCGCCGATGTAATGACCTGAACTGGGGGTCACACGATAATGCAGCGGCTGACCCAGGCCCTCATTGATCTCCTGCATCAACTCTGACTTCTTCCACTGGGCCACGGCCTTGCGCATCACCGCCAGACAGTTCTCCATATCCGGATTGATATAGAAGACGATGTGATTGATGCCGGTGGCCAGGGCCGCGATAGTGGCCCCCTCAATCACCTGAAAAGGCGTCTCTTCCAGCAGGATACGATCCTTGAAGGTTCCAGGCTCATCCTCATTGCCATTGCAGATGAGATACTTATCCTGGGCCTCTTTCTGGGCGGCCACCGCCTCCCATTTCACATGCACCGGAAAGCCACTGCCCCCCAGCCCGGGCAATCCTGCCTCCTTGATCATGGAGACCAGTACGGAGGAATCCTGCAGCGCCTTCCTCAGGCCCTGGCCGCCGACATGGTCCAGCCAGGCGCCAAGATCAGCGCCAACACGACTGGCCGGATGCAATAGCACCTGATTCAACTGGCTCATGTATAACCTTCCATACTGAATTTCTTAAGTAAGGTGCAGGAAAAACTCATTCCGCCTCCCTGTCGTCATGCTCTTTACCACGACGCAGCCCATCATAGTCAGAATCCAGTTCAAACTTCGCACACTCGGGAAACAGCATGGGACCCTTCACCCCCATGGGCAGATCTGCCACTGCCAGTTCCCGGCGTAAATTACTCAGGTGCCCGATGGTGACCTTCTTGTGTCCACGGCCATGTACCTGTTTTACAGCATGGCCTCCCGCCTTACGCCCAAAGCTGATGATCTCCAACAGGGCATTGCCCATGATGCGATTACGCCCGTGGATACCGCCCGACACCTCACCTACACAATAGAGTCCGGGTACGGTAGAAAGGCCACTCTCATCGATCACGGCACCACCGTTCTGGTAATGCAGGGTGGGATAGACCAGCAGCGGCTGTTTGGTTGGATCGATGCCGCACTTCTTACCCAATTGAACCAGCTTAGGCAGTTGGGCCGCCAGAATGCCTGGGTTACGCAACTCGACGCTTGGGGTGTCCAGCCAGACGCCCATGGCATCGCCATTTACCTTGATCCCTCTCCCCTCGGCACACTCACGCAGTATCGCCGCCGACACATGGTCACGGGTCTTCAGTTCATCAACAAAGCGCTCACCATGACCATTAAGGAGGTAGGCACCGGCGGAGCGCACACCCTCAGTGATCAGACTGCCCGCCAAATGGTGTGGATGGGCCAGGCCGGATGGATGATATTGGAAGGAGTCCAGATCCCGCAGCTTGGCACCCAATCGATAGGCCAGCACCAGGCCATCACCGGTGGCACCAAAGTGATTGGAGGTGGGAAAGCCATTGAGGTGCATGCGGCCAATGCCACCGGTAGCCAGTATCACCGCATTGGCCCTGACCATGACATAGCTGCAATCCTTGAGCGAGGAGATCACGGCACCGGCACAGTGGCAGGATTCATTGGACAGCAACTCCACTGCCGGGCTGTAGTCCAGCACCTCGATCTTACTGTTGCGCACCGCCTCACGCAGGGCGCGCATCATCTCCAGGCCGGTGTAGTCACGGTAATAGACCACGCGGTCGGCCGAGGTGCCCCCCGCCCGGCGGGTCAGCAGATTGCCAAACTCGTCCAGATCGAACTGCATGCCCTGCTGGACCAACCAGCGAATGACATCCGGGGCATCCATCACCATCTTGGCAACCAGCTTGCGGTCACCCTGATTATGGCCAGCCTTGAGGGTGTCATCCAGATGCATCTGGGGCGTATCGCCCTTTTCAATAGAGGCCTGGATACCCCCCTCCGCCATTACGGTATTGCTATCCCCCAGACGCAGCTTGGTCGCCAGGGTGACCCGCGCCCCCATTCTTGACGCCTCCAGGGCGGCGGCACAGCCCGCACCACCACCGCCGATGACCAGCACATCGGTCTCGACCACCGGCGCGCCGGCCAGATCCGCTTCATCAATCCGGGCATCAGCCTGCAACACATCCGCCAACTGACGATGACAGGGATCCCCCTTATTGGGCCCCACCTGGAGGGTTACCAGGGAATCCTCCAGATAGTCGGGATGAAAGGCACGCAGCAGATCATCAACCGCCACATCCTGAGGCGGCAGGGCTCGTTTTTTACCGGGGCGGTATTGCCTCAGTGCTTCTTCGTAGGGTATTCCGTTGGTCATATATGTATATAAATAGGAGTCGCAAAGGTCAGCAAATGACTGACATCGGGCCTGGCGCTCTACTCCGCCACATGAAAATCCCCCCGGCGCAACTTCTCCAGGCGGTTGATCAGGTTTGAGGGACGGGTATGAAAATAGGCCGTCACCCTTCGGGAAAACAGGCCCACATGATTTGGCGCAATCAGTTCCGGACAGGCAGTCAGACAGAGATCGCACATGACACACTCCACAAAGAGCTCACCCGCCTGACGGAAACGGCCCTTGGTGGCCAGCTCCACGCCCAGCTCCACATCGATCCCCTTGGGGCAGGAGCGCACGCAGCCACTACAGTGCCGGCAACGGCTCGCTTCCGGGAAGATCTCATGAAACTTGGCCTGCACCTCCCATGAACTCTTGATATCCGTCAGCTGATAAGTGTGATGGGTGGGCCGGGGGAATACCAGGAACATTACCTGCATGCCCTCTTCTATGAGGGTTTGGCATCCCAGTTCCGTCTTTACCTCAGAGGCGCCTTCGCGACGGACCAATACCCGACAGGAACCACAGACCCCCTCCAGGCAGCCAACACTTTTGATGCGGGGATAGCCCGCATGCCACAAGGCCTGAATAGCCGACAGGGATGCCGGCGCGGTAATCTCTTTACCATCGATAGTGACATTAACCAGCTTTTCGCTTTTCTCGCTCATCACCCAATCCAGGAAACCTTGACTTAATTTACAGCCATGAGATGGGCCCCATCGACCCAGGGGCAAGCGGTCAATTATACCCTTCTCCGCCCATGCATGCTAAGCCCATGAAAACCTTGCAATCATCATGGTGACTGTAGGAGACTTAATTTTTTTAGGAATGATCACAGGACGGAGGAATACCCACGCCCCTATCAGGGCGATTATTTTGACAATTGGCGATTGCTGTGGCCCTTATAGGAAGGTAAAGTACACATCCAAATTGTGGTATAGTCGCGCGCCATTGGGTAGCACGAAACAATAACCTGGGTTTTGGGAGCGATCCGGAAACCGATTTTTTTGATACAAAACCGAATTTATCGCCGATGCCTGAATCCTCGGATTCAGGTTTTTTTACGGCATTTAACTTTTGGCACAACTCAAAATCAACACGAGGGGAACCTAACTCATGAAGCCTTTATCTCTGACAGAAAAGATCCTGCTGGACCACCTGGTAGGTGGCAATGAGCTGCCAGCGGCAGGGCAAGTCATCAAGATCAAGATCGACGAGGCCTTCACCCAGGATGCCACCGGCACCATGTGCATGCTGCAGCTGGAAGCCATGGGCGTTTCGCGCGTCAAACCCCTGTCCGTCAACTTCGTCGATCACAGCATGCTGCAGGTCGGCTTCAGAAACCCGGATGATCACGAGTACCTGCGTACCGTCGCTGAGAAACTGGGCATTGTCTACTCTCCTCCTGGCACCGGCATCTGCCACTTCCTGAACATGGAAAACTTTGTAAAGCCTGGTATGACCGGTCTTGGCGCTGACAGCCACACCGTAAACGCTGGCGGCTGCGGTGCCATCTACATGGGTGCAGGCGGCTACGATATCGCCCTGGCCATGGCTACCGGCGAATACAGCATGCCCATGCCTAAGGTGGTCAAGATCAACCTGACCGGCGCACTGAGCAATGGCGCCATGGCAATGGACGTCATCCTGAAAATGCTGGAGATCAACGGCGTTAAAGGCGGCAAAGGCATCATCTTTGAATATGCAGGCCCAGGCGTTGCCAGCCTGTCACTGACCGAACGCGCCACCATCACCAACATGGGTGCTGAGATGGGTGCTACCACCTCCATCTTCCCAAGTGATGAGCGCACCCAGGAGTTCCTGGAAAGCCGTCAACGCGGTGGCGATTATCAGGCACTTGCTGCTGATGACGGTGCTGAGTATGACCGTATCATTGATATCGATCTGTCCGCTCTGGAGCCCCTGATCGCTATCTACCCCTCTCCGGGCAACGTGGAGACCATCACCGCCCATGCTGGCACCAAGATCCATCAGGTCTCCGTCGGCAGTTGCACCAACAGCTCCTACGAGAACATCGCCTCTTTCGCTGAGATCCTGAAAGGCAAGCGCGTCAAGGTCGACACCCTGCTCTACCCTGGTTCACGTGCTGTTGCCATGCAGCTGGCTGAAGCCGGTTACATGACCACTCTGCTCGCCTCTGGCGTACGTGTTCAGGAGAACGGCTGTGGCGCTTGTATCGGCCAGGGCGGTTCCCCGGTCAGCAACGGTCTCTCCCTGCGTACCTTCAACCGTAACTTCCCCAAGCGCTCCGGTACCGACAGCGCCCAGGTTCACCTGGTTAGCCCAGCAGTAGCCGCTGCCAGCGCACTGACCGGCGAGATCACCCTGCCTAGCAGTGATCCCATCAATTTCAAGGATGTACCTCAGGTTATCGACACCGACTCCTTCATCATGCCGATCCCTGAAGATGAGGCCGCCAAGACCGAGGTTATCCGTGGCCCCAACATCATGGCCCTGCCTGACTTCGAGCCCCTGCCGGCAAAGCTGGAGGGCGAAGTCATGCTGAAACTGGGTGACAACATCAGTACTGACGACATTCAGCCTGCTGGCGTCTTCCTGCCACTGCGCTCCAACGTCAAAGAGTACGCCATGCAGGCCACCTACAATCAGGTAGACCCAAGTTTCTCCACCCGCTCCGTTGCCCATCGCGATGCCGGTGGCCATGGCGTGATCGTGGGTCGTGAGAACTACGGCCAGGGCAGCTCCCGCGAGCATGCCGCACTCTGCCCACGCTGGTTGGGTATCCGTGCCGTGGTCGTAGCCCAGTTCGCCCGTATCCACGTGGCCAACCTGGTCAACTTCGGCATCGTGCCCCTGACCTTCGCCAACGAGGCGGATTACGACAAGATCAGCCAGGGTGACAACGTCTCTATCGACGTCTCCAACCTGGAAGGGGATCTGTTCCTGGAAGTGAACGGCGAGAAAATCGCACTGAACCCGGCCTTCGAGCCTGGTGATGTGGAGACCCTAAAGGCCGGTGGCGCCCTGCCCCTGTTCAAAGCGACCTATAAAGGCTAAGACCATGGCAATGAAGATCGGTATACCGAAAGAGGTACACGATGGCGAACGCCGCGTTGCCTTGACCCCGGAGACCGCCGAAAAGATCCAGAAGCTGGGCTTCTCGGTGGCCATGGAGGCAGGCGCCGGCGTAGGCGCCGACTTCACCGACGACGCCTACCGCGAAGCGGGCGTCGAGGTGGTTGAAGACGTGAAGGCGCTGTGGGCCAACTCCGACATCGTGATGAAGGTGCGGGCCCCCGAGCCTCACCCCGCCCTCGGCGTACATGAGGCGGAACTGCTGCGAGAAGGCGGTACCCTGATGTCCTTCATCTGGCCGGCCCAGAACCCGGAACTGATGGATCGGCTGAAGGAACGCAATGCCACCGTGCTGGCCATGGACAGCATACCCCGCATCTCACGCGCCCAGAAGCTGGACGCCCTGAGCTCCATGGCCAACATCGCCGGCTACCGTGCCGTGGTGGAGGCCGCTGGTCAGTTCGGCCGCTTCTTTACCGGGCAGGTGACTGCCGCCGGTAAGGTGCCACCCGCCAAGGTGCTGGTCATCGGTGCCGGCGTAGCGGGTCTTGCCGCCATCGGCGCTGCCAACAGCATGGGCGCCATCGTGCGCGCCTTCGACACCCGCCCCGAGGTCAAGGAGCAGGTGGAGAGCATGGGCGCCGAATTCCTCATGCTGGACTTCGAGGAAGCGGACGACGGCTCCCCCAACACCGGCTACGCCAAGACCATGAGCAAGGAGTTCATCGAGGCGGAGATGAAGCTGTTCGGCGAACAGGCGATGGATGTGGACATTATCATCACCACCGCCCTGATCCCGGGCAAGCCCGCCCCGGAGCTCATCACCTCCGGCATGGTGGAATCCATGAAAGAGGGTTCGGTGATCATCGACCTGGCAGCGGAACAGGGCGGCAACTGCGCCCTGACCGAGCCCGGCACGGTTGCGGTCAAGCACGGTGTCTCCATTGTTGGTTATACCGACCTGCCCAGCCGCCTGGCCTCCACCGCCAGCCAGCTCTACGGCACCAACCTGCGTCACTTCCTCACCGATCTGACCCCCGAGAAAGACGGTCAGATTGCGGTGGACATGGAAGATGACGTGATCCGCGGTGCCACCGTGGTCAAGGAGGGTGAGATCACCTGGCCGCCTCCAGCGATCCAGGTCTCGGCCGCCCCGGCAGCCAAGCCAGCACCGGCCGTTGCCGCCCCGCCGGTAGAGGAAGAGAAGAAGGGCAAGAACATGGGGGGGCTTATCGGCCTCGTCATTGGCGGCGTATTGCTTGCTGCCTTGGGGCAGGTATCTCCTCCGGAGTTTCTGGCCCACTTCACCGTATTCGTGCTCTCCTGTTTCATCGGCTACATGGTGATCTGGAACGTGACCCCGGCCCTGCATACCCCGCTCATGAGCGTCACCAACGCCATCAGCGGCATCATCGTGGTCGGCGCCCTGCTCCAGGTATCCAGTTCCAGTGGGCTGGTGGTGTTCCTGGCGTTCATTGCGGTGCTGATCGCCACCATCAATATCTTTGGTGGTTTCTATGTCACTCAGCGCATGCTGAAGATGTTCCAGAAGTAAGGGGATGTAGAGATGAATTTAGGACTACAAACAGCTTTCTACATCGCCTCCGCGGTACTCTTCATCCTGGCCCTGGGCGGCTTGAGCCACCCGGAGACGGCCCGTCGCGGTAATGCCTACGGCATCACCGGCATGGCCCTGGCCCTGATCGCCACCATCTTCATGGGTGATCAAGTCCAAGGCGCCGGCTATGTCTGGCTGGGTATTGCCATGATCGTCGGCGGCGGCATCGGCCTCTTTCTTGCCGTCAAAGTTCAGATGACCGAGATGCCGGAACTGGTGGCCATCCTCCACAGCTTTGTGGGTATGGCCGCAGTGCTGGTGGGCTACGCAGGCTACTTTGATCCATCCCTGGCCCTTAGCGGCGCAGCAATGGTCATCCACGAGATAGAGATCTATCTTGGCGTACTCATCGGTGCAGTCACCTTCACCGGTTCCGTGGTCGCCTTCGGCAAGCTCAAGGGCATCATCACCAGCAAGCCCCTGTGCCTACCGGGTCGCCACTGGCTGAACCTTGGCCTGGGCGTTGGCTGCCTGTTCCTGGGCAGCATCTTCGTGGGTGGTGAGCACAGCGGCGGCGCTATCTTCGCCCTGATCCTGATGACCCTCATCGCGTTCGCCTTCGGCGTACATATGGTGATGGCCATCGGCGGTGCGGATATGCCCGTGGTGGTCTCCATGCTCAACAGCTACTCCGGTTGGGCCGCGGCGGCCACCGGCTTCATGCTGGGCAATGATCTGCTGATCGTCACCGGCGCCCTGGTGGGCTCCAGTGGTGCCATTCTCTCCTACATCATGTGCCGCGCCATGAACCGTAAGTTCATCGCCGTAATCGCCGGTGGTTTTGGCTCTGACGGTGGTACAGTTGCCCCAGCAGGTGATGGTGAGCAGCAGGAGTATTCACCGGAGACCTCACCCGATGAGACCGCAGAGATGCTGGACAACGCCAAAGAGGTGGTCATCGTACCCGGTTACGGCATGGCCGTGGCCCAGGCCCAGCACACCATCAACGAGATCACTCGCAAGCTGCGGGACAAGGGTGTCAATGTTCGCTTCGCCATCCATCCGGTGGCGGGACGCATGCCCGGGCATATGAACGTGCTGCTGGCGGAGGCCAGGGTGCCCTACGACATCGTACTGGAGATGGAAGAGATCAACGATGATCTCCCTGAGACGGATGTGGTCCTGGTGATCGGCGCCAACGACATCGTCAACCCCAGCGCCCAGGATGACCCCACCAGCCCCATCGCCGGCATGCCGGTGCTGGAGGTGTGGAAGTCCGGTACCGTGGTGGTGATGAAGCGCGGACGTGGCGTCGGCTACGCCGGCGTCGACAACCCACTGTTCTTCAAGGACAACACCCGCATGCTGTACGGTGATGCCAAGGCCAGCGTGGACGCCATCTTGTCCAACATCGGTTAGTCATTTAGCAGTGCAAAACAAAAAGCCCCCTCCAGCAATGGAGGGGGCTTTTTTATTTTGGAACCCCCCGCCCTGCACTTTGCAGGCGCTCCCTCTGCATCGCCCGGATCTCATCTGCGCTCCGCCTCTCCCGATAATCATCATCACTTTGCTGGCGTGCAGGTTCATTTTGAGCTGATGTAGATATCTCGTTCTGCTCCGGTTCATATTGATAGACAAACCAGAGAAAAGCAGCAAAGGCGATGACAAAAAAGAAGAATCGAAAATTAGACATAGGAGAAATCCTTATGCACTTGCTGAGCAGCTGAACTCCAGATCTGGGGCAAATCTTTCATGCTCCATCTTATTAACAAGCTAGTTGACTTCCGTCTTGAATTCCACATAAACCAGGGGCTTGTCTCTCATCCTTTTTACTTAAAAAGCACGTAAACTTATGGCCCAGTAAATTTCCAAACCATTGAGATTCCCCAAGTCAGGAGTAGATAGCATGGGCGTGGCAACAACAGACCCAATGAGCGTCAGTGACGCACTCAAACAACGCCGTTCGATCAAGGACTTTGATCCAAGTCATCGGATGAGCGATGAGGAGTTTGCCCAACTCATGGAGCATGCCCTGCAGTCACCCACGGCCTTCAATATACAGCACTGGCGCTATGTGCGGGTGGTCGATCCAGCCATTCGCACCGCCATACGCGCAGCCGCCTGGAACCAGGCCCAGATGACCGACGCCTCCGAACTGCTGGTGATCTGCATGGATCTCAAGGCCTGGGAGAAGGAGCCCCAGCGTTATTGGCGCAATGCCCCCCAGGAGGTACTGGAGATGATGGTCCCCACCCTTACTGGCTTTTACCAGGAGAACCCTCAGGCCCAGCGGGATGAGGGGTTTCGCTCCTGCGGCATTGCCGCCATGGCCATCATGCTCATGGCCAAGGAGATGGGTTATGACAGCTGTCCCATGGATGGCTTTGATTTTGATAAGGTGGCCGAGCTGATCAACCTGCCAGATGATCATGCCATTGCCCTGATCATTGCCATTGGCAAACGCACGAGAGATGCCTGGCCCAAACCGGGGCAGCTGTCACTGGATGAGGTGCTGGTGACAGACAGCTTTTGAAGCTGTTACTGGGGCTTCTTCTCCGCCACCAGCATGGCGATATCCCGCCAACCCGTTGAGATGTCACCCAGCCTGCCTTCCTCCCGGTAGACACGCACCCCCAGGGGACTAAAGAGTTCCAGCAGTTCATTATCTGCCAGACGGAAGGCCGGGTTATCCGGCCCCCGATCGCTAACTGCCACCTGGGCGAAGGTCTGATAGAACAGTAGCCCACCGGGGCGCAGTGCTTCAATGATAGCGGGGGCCAATACCCGGTCCAGGAAGTGGCTCACCACTATCACATCCCAGCTGTCGGGGGACGGCGGCTGGGCAATCACATCCCGTGCCTGGGCCTGGATATCCAACCCCCGGCTATCTGCCTCCGCCTGTAGCCGCTCAATGGCTATAGACGACAGATCCCAGGCCTGAGTCCTTAATCCCGCCTCGGCCAGCAATAGGGCATTGGCACCTCGGCCACAGGCCAGATCCAGGGCATCCCCATTGCTGGGCAGCAGGTGCAGATTCTCCAGCAGCACCTTGGCAGGATTACCTACCCCTTCCGCCTCCTGGTGGCGTTTATCCCAGCGAACCCTAAGCTCCTCTGTGTCCCCGGTCGGCATTACAGACCACCCAGGCCCCGCTGCAGATCCGCCTTAATATCCCCGATATCCTCCAGCCCCACGGCAACACGCACCAGCCCATCGGTAATTCCGGCCAGCTGCTTCTGCTCTGGTGACAGGCGCCCGTGGGTGGTGGTCGCCGGATGGGTGATGGTGGTCTTCACATCCCCCAGATTGGCGGTGATGGAGAGCATGCGGGTGGCATCGATCAGCTGCCAGGCAGCCGACTGGCCACCCTTGATCTCAAAGGAGACGATACCCCCCGCCGCCTTCTGTTGCTGCTTTGCCAGCCCATACTGGGGGTGGGATTCCAGCCCTGGATAATACACCCGGGCCACTGCAGGTTGTGCCTCCAGCCAGGCAGCCAACTCAGCCGCATTGCGGGAGTGGGCCTGCATGCGCAGATCCAGGGTCTCCAGGCCCTTGAGAAAGACCCAGGCATTGAAGGGGCTCATGGTGGGGCCAGCACTGCGCAGCACCCCAAAGATCTCTTCCCCTACGGTCTTGGCATCTCCCACCACGGCACCACCAACACAACGACCCTGGCCATCCAGATACTTGGTGGCGGAATGCACCACCACATCGGCACCCAGTTCCAGTGGTCGCTGCAGGGCCGGAGTACAGAAGCAGTTGTCCACCACCAGCAATGCGTCATGGCCATGGGCCAGATCTGCCAGGGCCTTTATGTCAGCCAGTTCGGTCAGGGGATTGGAGGGGGTCTCCAGAAACAGCAGCTTGGTCTCGGGGCGAATGGCCGCCTCCCATTCCGCGAGATCACTCAACGAGACAAAGGTGGTCTCCACGCCAAAGCGTGCCAGGTACTTCTCAAACAGCACCGTAGTAGTACCGAATACACTACGGGAGGAGACAATGTGATCGCCCACCTGCAACAGCCCCATGCAGGTAGCCAGGATGGCGGCCATACCGGAGGCGGTAGCCACGCAGGCCTCTCCCCCCTCCATGGCAGCCAGGCGCTGTTCAAAGTTACGCACCGTGGGATTGGTGAAGCGGGAGTAGATATTACCCGGCTCATCCCCGCTAAAGCGTGCTGCCGCCTCGGCGGCACTGGCAAAGACAAAACTGGAGGTGGGAAAAATTGGCTCGCCGTGCTCCCCCTCATGGGTGCGCTCATGCCCTACCCGAATCGCTCGGGTAGCCAGTCCCCATTCATCATAATCATGGCTCATGTTGTTACTCCTGAAACGATCTTAATTACAGCAAAGGGGCCTGAACATCGCCATGATGTTTCCGTAGCTTCGGGGCATCGCCGCTCTTGCGCAGTCGCTACGGGCATCCTGCCCTCACGCGACACTACTACATCCCTGTACATCGCCCATGCGCCAGCGGCATACCGTACATCCTGCACATAAAAAAACCCGCTCAGCTACGGCCAAAGCAGGTTACCCTCGCTTTAGCTGCATTTTTAAAGCGCCCGCAATCTGAGACAAATCGGCGCTGACGAAAAGATTAGAGCCAGCCATCAAGAATGTCAAGCAAGGCCAAACCTGACGGGGAAACGTCAGGAGTTGTTATGCAGGTCCATCCCCGTATCTTCCTCGGCCTCACGCTCCTCCTTGGCACCGTCACTACGCAACAGTTCCAGCTGTTCAAGATACTGGCTGCTGACATCCCCCGTGACATATTCACAATTGAAGCAGGAGGTATCGAAGCGTTCGATCTTGGGGTTGCCCTTACGCACCGCCTCGATCAGATCCTCCAGATCCTGATAAATCAGCCAGTCACAGCCGATCACCTCACCGATCTCTTCCTCGCTACGGTTGTGGGCCACCAGTTCACTGGCCGCCGGCATATCGATGCCATAGACATTGGGATAGCGCACCGGCGGTGCCGCCGAGGCAAAGTAGACCTTATTGGCACCGGCCTCCCGGGCCATCTGCACGATCTGCTGGGAGGTGGTTCCGCGTACGATGGAATCATCCACCAGCAACACATTCTTACCCTTGAATTCGGATTCGATGGCATTGAGCTTCTGCCTGACCGACTTCTTGCGCACCTGCTGC
>Ga0316190_10000825_pt1 | contig 22009 bp, 16 predicted proteins | sample Eddworburrow2_MG_FD_204929 | JGI IMG/M metagenome (GOLD analysis project Ga0316190, IMG submission 204929) | Coastal sediment microbial communities from Maine, United States - Eddy worm burrow 2 | ecosystem: Environmental > Aquatic > Marine > Coastal > Sediment | place: USA: Maine | collected... | reverse complement strand
CTCAACTACGCTGATCCACAGGCAAAATAGTATCCGGAACAATCTGTGCATCAAAGGCCTCTTGCAATGCCCGTACCGCACCATCGTTATTAATGGCCTCCTCAGCGGCATGCTGAAGATCCTGCTGTTGTCGCTGCTGCTGTGCCGCCGGTGTCTCCGTCCGCGGTTCGCCCACCTGTAACACCAGCTTCAATGGTGCAGAAAAATATTGCTGCAAACCCTGCTCCAGCCGCTGTTTCAGCGTATCACGCCCCAGATGGGCATGGGACTCATCGAGACGCAAATGAATCGATTGCTCATCACGTGTTTCCAGCACACAATTTACCGCCAGCTGTTTAAGCATCCCCGCCAAAGATAATGACTCAACGATCTGGCCCCAATCATCTGCCACCCCTGCCGGTGACGGCGCGGGCGCTGTTGCCGTTTCCAGCGGTGTTGCATTGGCTGCCTTACCACGGGAAGGCGTTTTAACCTCAGGGGGCCTGCTTGACTGTGATAAAGGCTGTCGCGTGCCCTTTTGCGGCGCCGTCTCCAACGGCCGAAAGGCCAACATCCGCAACAACACCATTTCAAAACCGGCACGTAATTCCGGCGCCATAGGTAAATCACGCCGACCGATCAAACCGATCTGGTAAAAAAGCTGCACATCCTCCGCACTTAACTGCGCCCCGAGTTTCTGCAGCATATCCAGGTCGGCCTCCTCGGCCATGGCCTCGGGCACCACCTGGAACAGCGCCAGACGATGCAGGACACTGATCAGCTCTTCGAGCAAGGCGGTATAATCCGGCGCCTGCTCGGACAAATGATTGATACTGTCCAGCAATACCCCGCCATCACCCGCCGCCAGCGCAGTCAGCAGGGGATAAACACAGGCTCGATCAATAGTACCGAGCATGGCCTGTACATCATCACCACTCAGGCGTCCCTGACCAAAGGCAATACCCTGATCCATCAGGCTCAGGGCATCACGTAGACTGCCATCGGCGGCATGGGCCAGCAAGCGCAAGGCCTTATCATCACATTCAATCTGTTCGGCCTGAAGAATCTGCGCCAGATGTGCCTGTATTAATCCTGCCGGCAGCGCCTTCAGATTAAACTGCAAACACCGCGACAATATCGTTACGGGCAACTTCTGCGGATCCGTGGTCGCCAGCAGGAACTTGATATGCGGTGGTGGTTCTTCCAGTGTCTTGAGCAGGGCATTAAAGCTGTGCTTGGACAGCATGTGCACCTCATCGATCAGATACACCTTATAACGCCCACGTGTCGGCGCATACTGGACATTATCCAGCAGTTCCCGGGTGTCCTCGACCTTGGTTCGTGAGGCGGCATCGACCTCGATCAGGTCGATAAAACGACCGGCATCAATTTCATTGCAGGCACTGCATTGCCCACAGGGTGTGGAGCTCACCCCCTGTTCACAATTCAGGGACTTGGCCAGAATTCGAGCGATAGTGGTTTTACCCACGCCCCGGGTACCGGTAAACAGAAAGGCATGGTGCAGACGGTCATTATCAAGGGCATTGATAATAGCCCGCAACACGTGCTCCTGACCGACCATCTCGGTAAATGTACGCGGACGCCACTTACGCGCCAGAACCTGATAACTCATGGACCCACTATCGACACTGTTTTTATACTGGTTTTATGGCTGCTTTCTAAACACAGGTCAGCATAGCAGCCAGACAGTATATGGAGGCGACCCGCACCCATCACATCCCGGCACACGAGTCCTCTGCTGCCGCTGCTCCCTTCCGGGCCTGACGGGGTTCACAGTCTATCGTTGCGAGAGGACCGATACGGGCCACCATAAATCATGACGCCCCTATCAAAAAGGGCGCCAAATAATGACTGACATCAGCAGGCTATTCTAGCAGCTTATTCATGGAGTGCGCACCTGTGATTAAGCCCTGAAAGCGCCTCAATAACCCGTCAGGCTTGCATCTTCTGATAGTCTGGGTTAATTATTATCCAGAATTAAGAATAACTTGCCATCAAACACCATGATCAGCGAACAAATCAGACTTGCAGACATATTCAGCGTCAAACAGTCCGGCATCCATGGCCAGGGACTGTTTTCTAAAATCCGCATAAAAAAAGCCTGCTACCTCGGCACCTATTCCGGCAAGCAGGCCATTAACGATGGCATGCATGTACTCTGGGCCGAGTTGGAAGACGGTGAATGGGAAGGCCGCGATGGCCAGAACATCCTGCGCTATCTCAATCATAGCCGTCAGCCTTCCTGTGAATTTGTCGGCTTTGACCTGTACGCCGTCAGGGATATCGGCGCCGGTGAAGAACTGACCATACACTACGGCCCGGGCTTTGACAGCGAATAATAGACAGCTAACAGGCCAACTGCATCAGGCCCTGATGTCGGTGACCTCGGTAAAGACGGGCCTGCGGTTCGAGATGACATATAAGGAAGGGCATCATCACTCAACCCTAAGTCCTATTTTATAACTCTACCCGCACACTGGCGGCCGCCTGCGTCGCCATCGAACGGGCCTGCTCAATCGTCTCCGCCCGCGCCATCACCACCCCCAGACGCCGCCGCCCGGCCACTTCGGGTTTTCCGAACAGGCGCAATTGGGTATGGGGTTCTGACAGAGCGTCATCCAGCCCATGATAGACTGGCTGTTGTGACTGCCCCTCGGCCAGGATGACACAGGAGGCCGCAGCGCCGTATTGCTCAATAGCAGGAATGGGCAGCCCCATAATTGCCCGTGCATGCAGGGCAAACTCTGACAATTCCTGCGATGCCAGAGTCACGAGCCCGGTATCATGCGGTCGTGGTGATACCTCGTTAAAATAGACTTCGTCTCCCTTGATAAACAGCTCAACACCAAAAATACCACGGCCACCCAGGCTGTCTGTCACCCGCCGGGCCACCTGTTGCGCGCGCTCCAGTGCCTGTGGGCTCATGGCCTGCGGCTGCCAGGACTCACGATAATCGCCATCGACCTGTTTATGTCCAATCGGCAGACAAAAACTTGTACCCCGGGCATGACGCACGGTCAGCAAGGTGATCTCGAAATCAAAATCGATAAAACCCTCGACGATGACCCGCCCTTCACCGCTACGGCCACCCGACTGGGCATAGTCCCAGGCCTTTTTGATATCGGCCTGCTCACGAATCTGGCTCTGCCCCTTGCCCGATGAACTCATGATCGGCTTGACCATACACGGTAGACCCAGCGTGGCCACGGCGGCCTCGTATTCCTGCAGGTTATCGGCAAAATAATATTCCGATGTCCTTAACCCCAGCTCCTCGGCCGCCAGACGCCGGATACCTTCACGATTCATCGTCAGCTGCGCCGCCCGCGCCGTCGGGATTACCGTAAAGCCCTCCTGCTCGAGCTCGACCAGCGTCGCCGTGGCAATGGCCTCTATCTCGGGCACAATTAATTCCGGCTGCTCTGACTCGATCACGGCCCGCAGGGCCGGACCATCGAGCATCGAAATCACATGGGAGCGATGGGCCACCTGCATAGCCGGGGCATTGGCATAACGGTCCACGGCAATAACCTCAACCCCAAGGCGCTGCAGCTCTATCACCAGCTCCTTGCCCAGCTCACCCGCACCACATAACAAGACGCGCGTCGCCGATGCCGTCGTTGCTGTCCCCAGACTGACCATATACCCCCCTGCATTGACTCACTGACAGCGCTAACACGACCAAAACCGCTACCGGCAGAAAACCCTAATATGTATTACATATCAATAAGATAACAAGGATATCCTGGCTGGCATCGATAAATCCCATCAAGCCGGATGGCCCCGAGCCGATATTATTATTGAAACACCCGCCCCAACACAATGAGAATGAGATAGCATGCCAGCCTATATCAAACATTTTTTCACTGTCAGCTGCCCATTGCCCAGCTGGGCCCGCAAGCTGGGCCTGGCCGGCTTCATGTTCTTCTTGATCAAGGGCCTGTTGTGGCTGATCGTACCCGCACTGCTTTACTCCCTGGGTCAATAAGCCCCGCGACACCCATCACATGAACTATCTAGACGGCAAGCGCCTGATCGCCAAGCAGCGCCGCCTGTATACAACGCAATAAACCATAGTCATATTTACCTTCAAGCGCCTCATACACCGGCTTCAGCCGACCCTCACCACCAAACTGCTCAAAGGCATGCTGAACAAAGGTCATTTCTCTGGCAGACAGATCAGCAACTGCGGCCAGCTCCAGTCCCCCCTGCTCGATCAATCCTGCCAGATGGGCATAAATCGTCGCCGGCTTCAATTCACGCTGCCAGGCAATCGCCGCCACATCATGCCCCTGACGTAGCAGGCGCAGCGTCTCGGCTACAGTATCAAAACTGGCCCCGGAACCAGCCTCAGCATGGGCACACAACACCACCAGAAATTCTTCACCATAGGCTTGCAATTTTCGCTCACCGATACCCGAGATACGCCCGAGCTGTTCCAGTGTTTGCGGTCGCCGCTCAACCAGCGCCATGAGTGTCGCATCATGAAAAATCATATAGGCCGGCACCCCCTGTTCAATTGCCAGACGGCTACGACAGTCACGCAACGCCGCCCAGAGAGTATTTTCATCCTCATTATTGAAGGCCCGCGCCTTGCGGTCTTCACGCGCCGCCTTGCTACGCTTGCTCATCTGGCGTAACTCAAGACGCTGTTCACCACGCAGCACAGATCGGCTCGCCTCAGTCAGACGCAGGCCGCCATGCCCCTCCACATCCACGCTCAGCAGACCACGGGCTATCAACTGCCGATACAGATCGCGCCACTGCCGCTGATCCAGCTCATCCCCGATAGCAAAGGTACTGATCCGGTCATGGCCAAAACCCTGCATACGCTCGTTGGTCTTGCCCTGCAATACATCAACCAGATAACTAACCCCGAAACGCTGTCCCGTACGATGGACGCAGGATAAGGCCTTTTGTGCCGCCACGCTTGCATCCCAGGTCTGCGGTGGCTCGAGACAGGTGTCACAATTACCGCAGGGCTGTTCCAGATGATCATCAAAATAACGCAGCAGGGCCTGGCGCCTACAACTGGTCAGCTCAACAAAACCCAGCATGGCCTCCAGTTTATGGCGTTCGACACGTTTAAAGCTCTCATCGGCCTGCGAGGTTGCCTGCATCTGTCGCAGCGTAATTACATCCTGTAGACCATACATCATCCAGGCATCCGCAGGCAGGCCATCACGGCCGGCGCGCCCCGTCTCCTGATAATAGGCCTCAAGGCTTTTGGGCATATTCAGGTGCGCCACAAAACGCACATCGGGTTTATCAATGCCCATACCAAAGGCAATCGTGGCGATAATAATCACACCCTCTTCAGCCACGAAACGTTGCTGATGACGCTGGCGCTGTTCTGCTGACAGGCCGGCATGATAAGGCAAGGCCGTCAGACCCTTGCCGGCCAACCAGGCCGCAACCTCATCGACACGTTTGCGCGATAGGCAATATACAATACCGGCCTCCCCCTCATGTTCATTCTGGATAAAACGAAACAATTGATCCCGGGCATTACCCTGATTTTCACTGATACGATAACAGATATTAGGCCGGTCAAAGCCGCTGACAAAGGGCCGTGCCTGCTGCAGTGCCAGGCGTTCGATAATCTCATTACGCGTCGGCCCGTCGGCCGTGGCCGTCAACGCCACCCGCGGCACCTGGGGAAAACGTTCATGCAATACCGACAACTGGATATATTCGGGACGAAAATCATGCCCCCATTGCGCCACACAATGGGCCTCATCAATGGCAAACAGGGCCAGCTCCACCCGTTCCAGCAGCGCCAGCATGCGTGGCATCGTCAAACGCTCCGGCGCCACATATAACATATCCAGCTCACCCTGCAACAGCGCCTGCTCCACTGCGACAGCCTCAGAAACATCCAGTGCGGAATTCAGAAATGCCGCCCGCACACCATTCTGGCGCAAGGCCTGAACCTGGTCCTGCATCAGGGCGATCAAGGGTGATATCACTATCCCGACACCGGACCGCACCAGCGCCGGTATCTGGTAACACAGAGACTTACCACCACCCGTCGGCATCAACACTAGCGCATCACCACCGGCCAGTAGATGCTGAACAATCTCACCCTGATGTGGACGAAAGCTATCGTAGCCAAACACTGTTTGCAGAATGTGCAGGGGCGGGTCGGTAATGATCTCTGGCGGGGATTTCATCATGTCAGTCACTGTCAAAAAGTGTAGTGCTAGCATACACTATGCTGGGGTATTACTTTAACTCCCCAATGGAGCATCATAAAACAAACACATATAGTGCAGTCCAACTAATCAAGGGTCATACCAATGCCACATATCATAGTTGAATACGCGGAACAGCTGGCTGAGGAAACAGACATTGCCACGTTATTAGAGACCGTACATCATGCCGTTGCCGATAGCGGTTTGTTTCTGGCCCAGCAAATAAAAACTCGAGCCTATCCATTCCGCCAGTTTACCCATGGCGGTGGCAGCGATCCCTACATCCATATCCAGGCACGAATCAAAGCCGGTCGTGATGCCGATAATAAAAAACGTCTGGGTGAGGAAATCCTGGCAGGCCTGACCAAACTCCATATAGCAGCCCCGGTCATCACCGTTGAGATCATCGACATGGACCGTGATTCTTATGGCAAGTTAGCATCAAAATAAGTAACGCTACTGAGGAACAGAACATGGTGCACTTTTACCCGGTGGCGCACCACCAATATAGCTCAACCATGATTCACTAACTCGCCTGACTGTTAAGATACTCCTCATAATTACCGTTGAAGTTAACCACCCCATTCGGGGTCAATTCAATAATACGGGTCGCCAGAGAGGACACAAACTCACGGTCGTGGCTGACGAAGATCAGTGTGCCCGGATAATTCTCCAGCGCCAGATTAAGCGACTCGATGGACTCCATGTCCAGATGGTTGGTCGGTTCATCCATCACGATAATATTCGGTTTATGCATCATAATCTTGCCGAATAGCATCCGCCCCTGTTCACCACCGGAGATGATCTTGACCGATTTATTGATTTCATCCTGCGTAAACAACAAACGCCCCAGATAACCCCGCACCACCTGTTCATCATCACCTTTCTGTTTCCACAAACTCATCCATTCAAACAGGCTCATGTCCAGCTCAAAATCACCGGCATGATCCTGAGCGTAATAACCGATATTGACATTTTCAGACCACTTTACCGAACCAGCGTCCGGTGGCAGATCCGCAACCAGGGTTCTTAACAAGGTTGATTTGCCGATACCGTTCGGACCGATGACAGCGATGCGTTCACCCACCTCAACCAGCAGATCAAGATTCTGAAACAATGGCCCTTCACCATAACCCTTACTCAAGCCTTTAACCTCCAGCGCATTACGATACAGCTTCTTGTCCTGCTCAAAGCGGATATAGGGGTTCATACGGCTGGAGGGTTTGATTTCATCGAGCTTGATTTTTTCGATCTGTTTGGCGCGCGAAGTAGCCTGTTTGGCCTTGGAGGCATTGGCCGAGAAACGGCTGACAAAGGTCTGCAGCTCGGCAATCTGGGCCTTCTTCTTGGCATTGTCGGCCAACTGGCGCTCACGTACCTGGGTCGAGGCCAGCATATAATCATCATAATTACCCGGATAAATGCGCAGCTCACCAAAATCCAGATCGGCCATATGGGTGCAGACACTGTTCAGAAAATGGCGGTCATGGGAGATGATAATCATGGTGCTGTTACGATCGTTCAGCATTCCTTCCAGCCAGCGGATGGTATTGATATCAAGATTATTGGTCGGCTCGTCCAGCAACAGGATATCGGGATCGGCAAACAGGGCCTGGGCCAGCAATACCCGCAGCTTCCATCCCGGAGCCACGGCGCTCATCGGACCGGCATGCTGCCCCAGCGGGATTTCCAGCCCCAGCAGCAGCTCACCGGCACGCGACTCGGCGGTATAACCATCGAGCTCGGCAAACTCCACTTCCAGCTCGGCCACCTTCATACCGTCATCTTCGCTCATCTCCGGCAAGGAATAGATACGATCGCGCTCCTGCTTGATCTGCCACAACTCGGCATGCCCCATGATCACCGTATCCAGCACGCTGAATTCTTCATAGGCAAACTGGTCCTGGCGCAGCTTACCAACACGCTCATTGGCATCGACACTGACCGAGCCCGATGAGGGCTCCAGGTCACCACCGAGGATTTTCATCAGCGTCGATTTGCCGCAACCATTGGCGCCGATCAGGCCGTAACGATTGCCGCCGCCGAATTTGACGGAGATATTTTCAAACAGGGGCTTGGCCCCAAACTGCATGGTGATATTAGCGGTCGATAACAAGGTCTTATTCCAGCTGATAATAGATAGTGTGATGCAAAAATGGGACTGTGCCCAACCAAGCCGGCCATTTTCGCATAAATTGACCTGTGGTGCTGGTTTATCTGACCCTAAACGGACTGATCAGGTGCGCGAATGTCCGGAATCAGCTCCGGACGTTCGTTTTATAAGATTTTTACTGCCCAACGACCCGTAAGTGATCAATAGTAATTAAAGTGTATCCATCCGCACGTCGAAAACTTATTTATGGCCACGATTATACATACCGACGTGACAATAACAGCAGCGGATAACCAGCCTGACTATCAGGATCCAGGACTGTTGCTGCGACTGAGCGCCCATTATGGCCTGGCCACGCTGATCATCACTATTTATGGCATACAGGTCTGCCCCTTTATCGAGACCCTGCAACTGTCTGAACTGATCCCCTCCCTGCTTGGCATCATGACCTTGCAGTACATTCTTCGCCGCCACATTCACCAGTTACTGGTTCTGGGCGCCCCTTACAAGAGCCAGTCGAAAAGGATCTTTGCTACGGAGATAAGCCTGTTTATTCTTTCTGCCTTATCACTCACCTGGTTCAATACTCTGGTATATGGTTTTCCGGTGGAAAGCGGAATGAAACTGTTGCTGGGACTGGCGGCACTGGGTTTTTTCACCGCCATCGACATGAGTCTGGCATGGGAACGCTACCTGCTCCTTTTTTTCAGCCGTAGCGGCAAACACCTGGAGATCGATCAGAATTACTTTCCACTGACCCGGAAAATGTCACTGCTCGCCGCCATCAGCGCCTTTTTTATCGTCGGCATCATTTTCCTGATTATCAACAAGGACCTCGAATGGCTGGTCACAGTCGGCCAAGAAATCTCCTTGCACGATGCCCGGCAGGCCATTCTTGGCGAGGTTGGTTTTGTTGCCGCCGTCTTCTTACTCTACACACTGAGCATTATACGCGCCTTTTCGATCAACCTTGGCTGTAACTTCAGCAATCAAAACCGCACCATGGCGCTGGCGACTCAGGGGGTATTCGACGCCAGCGTGCCGATCAGCAGCAATGATGAATTTGGCGAAATGGCACAACATACCAATACCATGATCGCGGGGCTGCGAAACATCACGGCCGAACTCAAACTGACCCGCGATGCTACCATCCTGAGCCTGGCTTCGCTGGCCGAGACTCGCGACAATGAGACAGGTGCCCACATCATTCGCACCCAGCATTATGTCCGCGTACTGGCAGAACAACTGGCCGATCATGACCGCTTTCATGAGCTGACCCCCGATGCCATTGAAATGGCCTACAAATGCGCGCCGTTGCATGACATCGGCAAGGTCGGCATCCCTGACCATATCCTGCTCAAGCCGGGCAAACTGACAGCAGAGGAATTCGAGATCATGAAGACCCATGCCACGCTGGGCGGCGATGCCCTGCGTATCGCGGAACAGCATCTCGGTGAGTCATCATTCCTGTCCATCGCGGCGCAGATTGCAACCACCCACCATGAACGCTGGGATGGTTCCGGTTATCCCATCGGGCTCAAGGGTGAAGACATCCCCATTGCGGGACGGTTAATGGCGCTGGCCGATGTCTATGACGCTCTGATTAGCAAACGCGTCTACAAGGATGCCATGTCACACGCACAGGCCAAAAGCCTGATCCTCGAAGGTCGTAATTCACATTTTGACCCGGCGGTCGTCGATGCCTTTATCGCCACCGAACAGGCCTTCATTCGGATTGCTGAAGAAAACAGTGATGAGGCCTACATCTCCGCTTCAGCACCACTGCAACAGACAACTCACTGAACGCACTCATAAAAAAGGCCGCACCCTTTCGGGTGCGGCCTTTTTATCGAACGCATGTTTCCTGGCCTAGCGTTTCCAGCCTGAGACCATGATAAATGGACTCGGCGCAGCCATCTGCTCGGACTTGATATCGACAAAACCGACTGAGCGCAGAATGTCTTCCATCTCGGTCGTAGAGTAAGAGGTTCCGTCAACGGTATTGATGATCTGGTTAACCCCGATCAGCGCAGCCAGCTTCGGCCCTTTCTTCTCACCCCAGAGCAGCTGCTCCTGGATCATGATCACGCCATCCTTGTTCATCGAGTCATAACATTTCTGTAATAGCTTTTTGTTAAATTCCGGTGAATTCTGGTTGGTCATCGACGACAGCAGCATCGCATCGTTACCCGAACCGAGGCTGTCGGTATTGTAGTCACCCGGCAGCAGCTTGACGCGATCCTTCATGTTGAACTCATCGACGATCTCGCGGGCGATAACCAGCACCTCTTCACGGTCCATGGCCACGGCATTCAACCCCTCATAGCGCTCACAGAACTTCACGGCAAAGGTGGCCGGACCACAACCCACGTCCATGATCTGCTTCTTGCCGGTCAGATCAAACATGTCCGTCAATACCTGCGACTGGGACAACGCGCGGTTGTGCATACCCATCATGTAGTTGCGGGTCTCTTCTTCACTATAGGATTCCTGATGCATGAATTTTGATGGTTTGCCGGTCTTGACCGTGTCATACAAACCACCCCAGGCCTCATACCAGTTGGAAAACATCCCGACGATGCCACCCTGATAGAACTTGCTCGAATAACACAGGAAGGTTTTACCCATGTCATTGTTCATAAAGGTATCGCCATCGCGATCCATAAAACCCATTGAGACGATCGCGCTCAACAGCGCGCCCAGACAGCGCTTGTCTGATTCGGTCTCTTTAGTCAGTGTATCGAGATCCTTGGGACCACCATCCAGCAAATTAAATACATCCAGCTTAACCGCGGCATGCAGGGCACAGGAATCCCAGTAGGCCGAGGCGACCTGCATTACCTTCATCGGGTCCATGCCGTTAGGCATCTCCCAGTTATCACCGTTACCTTCTTTATTGCCCCATGAATCAGACATTCGAACCCCCTAGAATCCTGTAAAACCTAATAGAAACATTATAAATAACAACCGATTATACCTTAGTCAGCCTATTTGTCAAACATTTGTTATACAAACGAAAACATGGCTGATCAGCACACAATCTCACCAACAAACAGCATATCGGCACCAGCTGCTGCAACTATACTCTGCTTTTCTGGTCAATACCTGCAACCAAACACCCCTCATCAGCGTGTTAATTAATTGCTGCTTAAGACAATGATGTTGATATTTAAGAAATTTATGATTAATGCACCGCACCGCGACTGGCTAAAATACTCAGAGTGGCGCCAATAGTGCCGATAGAACATGTTACCGGCATTTTTTGTAATGGTCATTCCATGGGCCATCCGACAATTCCTTTGATACACTAAACGGGTTTTATGAAAACACTATATATCGCACTCTATTTTATCCCCCTGCTGCTGATTTTTGTGCTGTACCAGTCGTATGTTCGCAGCAAGGAGCGCCGCCATCGGGACATACAGCAGTCGGCCATTGATGCCGGACTAACGGAGCCGGCATCATTACACCCGGTGGTAGATGCCGCCAGCTGTATCGCCTGTGGCGCCTGTGTCAGCGCCTGCCCGGAAGGTAACGTCCTGGGCATCATTGCCGGTCGTGGTGAGTTGATCAACCCCACCCACTGCATTGGTCATGGCGCCTGCAAGGCCGCCTGCCCGGTCGATGCCATCACCCTGGTTTTCGGCACCGAAAAACGCGGTGTAGATATCCCCAGCGTGGCGCCCGATTTTGAGACCAATGTCCCCGGCATCTTTATCGCAGGTGAACTCGGCGGTATGGGCCTGATCGGCAATGCCGTTGAACAGGGTCAGCAGGCTATGGACTCTATCTATAAAAAGATAAGTGCCACTAAGGGCGGCCCGGCAATCGATGTCCTGATTGTTGGAGCAGGACCGGCAGGCCTCTCAGCCACACTGGCGGCAAAAAAACACGGATTGAAATACGTCACGATAGACCAGGAAACCATGGGCGGCACCGTGGCCCATTTCCCACGCGGCAAAATTGTCATGACACGCCCGGTCAATCTGCCTATAGTCGGCATGGTCAAGCTGCGCGAGACCACCAAAGAGGCCTTAATGGGCTTATGGGAAAAAGTGGTGCAGGATACCGACATCCAGATTAGCCATTCGGAACGACTGGATGCGCTGACACCAATCGATGGCGGCTTTGAGGCCGTCACCCCCAAAGGCAAATATCAAACCAAGGCGGTACTACTGGCCATTGGCCGCCGTGGCACACCACGCAAACTGGGGGTACCGGGCGAAGATCGCAGCAAGGTGGTCTATCGCCTGATTGACCCGACACAATACAGTGGCCAACATGTGCTGGTCGTCGGTGGCGGTGACAGTGCGCTGGAGGCCGCCTGCAGTATTGCGGATGAGGCCGACACCACGGTCACCCTGTCCTATCGCAGTGAGTCCTTTAGTCGCGCCAAGGAAAAAAACCGCCAACGTGTAAACGACTTGCAACAATCAGGGCGCCTCAATGTGATGCTCAGTTCCCAGGTACGTAACGTCGATGACGATAGTGTCGATATAGAAATGGATGGCAACAAACAGACGATTCCGAATAATGCCATCATCGTTTGCGCCGGCGGTGTATTACCCACCCCGTTCCTCAAAGAAATCGGCATTATGGTAGAAACCAAATATGGTACCGCATAAATTGATTATCAATTCTAATCCAGCCCTGTGGCTAATACTGTTTATCACCAGCATACTGAGCTGCGTCATACCCACCAGCAACGTTTTTGCCGGCGCGCTTGAAGATGCCCAGATGGCCGTGCGTACGCGCCACTACGACCAGGCGCTGCAACTACTTTTACCACTCGCCAACAAGGGCGATAAAGAAGCACAGTATCAGCTCGCCATACTCTATCGTAATGGCCTCGGCACCAAACGTGACTACAATAAGGCAGCACAGTGGTTTTATAAGGCCGCCAGGGCTGGCCATCCCGGCGCCCAGTACAATATAGCCATCTTGCTAGAGGAGGGACAGGGAGTAACACGCAGCATCTCCAAGGCCCGCTACTGGTATCAACGTGCCGCAAAGCAGGACATGGCCAAGGCCAGTGAACGCCTGAAATTACTCAATGATAAATCCGCCACCGATCTGAACCTTAAAAACGCCAATCTCAACCAGCTACTGGCCGATTATGCCCTGCGTGGAGATAGCGAACATGTACAGGATCTGCTGCAACGTGGCGCCAAACCAAACACGCTGACCAAATCCGGAGAGGCCAGCCTGATACAGGCTGCTGGCGCAGGACAAACTCGGGTAGTGAATCTGCTGCTGCAGGCCGGTGCCAATATCAACATACGCGACAAAGGCGGCGACACGGCCTTGCTGCGGGCGGTGCAATATCAGCATATGGACACGATCGACTTATTATTAAAACGTGGTGCCGACATCAACCTCACGGACAACAACGGTGCCTCGGCATTGATCCTGGCCGTTAAACTGGAAAAACCGGAGATCATCAAGCGCCTGCTTAAACGCAGAACCAGGATCAACATCAAAGACAAACGTGACTGGACAGCCTATCAATATGCGCAGGAACGCGATAACAAGGTTATTTTGGAAATGCTACGAAAGGCCGGGGCCAGGCCACCCCGCAGCAGCAGCGCCGATCCAGCGCTCACAGCATTATCAAAAAGAACACGCACTGGCACAAAAAACGATGACCCGTTTCGCGACTGGCCAGCGCTCATGGTTGCGGCATGGCGCGGACAGGTACAGGCAGTAAAAACCCTGATAAGACAGGGAGCCAACCTTAAACAGCAGGATGCCGATGGCCATACCGCACTCAGTCGCGCCGCCTGGCAAGGCCATGATAAAATCGTAGCCCTGCTGTTAAAAGCAAAAGCCAATCCCAATAGCAGCAGCAAGGATGGTTATACCCCGCTGACACTAGCTACACGCGAAGGGCATCTGAAAGTCGTCAAGCTGTTATTACAGAATGGCGCCAACCCAAATCTGATACCAAAAAATGGGTCCAGCGCTGTTGGCTGGGCCGTACGACAAAGCCACACTGAAATCATTACTGTGCTTATCAAGGCCGGGGCCGATCTTAATGACATAGGCTCTGACGAAGAACTGCCTCTCCATCTGGCAGCAAGTAGCGGTCACACCGCTCTGGTCACCCAGCTGCTGGCCAATGGCTCCAAGGTAAACACCAAAGACCGGGATGGTCGCGACGCCCTGTGGCACGCGACCGAACACGACCGACAGGAGGTGGTGAAATTATTGCTCCAGCGCCAGGCAAACCCGGATAGCAGTGACAATGACGGCAGCAGTGTGCTCGCACGGGCCGCTATGAAAGGTCATGTCGATATTCTCGATATACTGATTGAACGTGGGGCTCGCATCAACCAGGCCAATGCCATCGGCGATACCCCGTTGATGCTGGCTGCCCATCAAGGCTCACTGGCAGCGGTGAATGCCTTGTTAAATGCCGGCGCCAAGGTTAATACCCGCAATAACAATCGCCGCACGGCATTGATGTTTGCCGCCGCACAGGGGCATACCGATATCGTCCGTACCCTGCTGGATACCGGCGGCGATCCGCGCCTGCTGGACAAACAACGGGCCACGGCCCGATCACTGGCCCAGGAAGGCGGCCATACTGCCGTGGTCAAACTGCTTGATGAGCGTAAATCAGAAAAGGGGCTGCTCGGGATATTCTAAAACCGTGCGGGGCTGACATCGCCAGCCCCCAGGCAACCTGCTGTTAAGACCACCGCCTCAACATGGCTTGTATTGTGATGATCACCGCCGATGGAAACAACCACCGCTGTATACTCGAGCGAGGTTTGCTTCTACATTTCATCAATCAAAGTTCCTCGTGTTATGACACGAGTTACAATCTCTTCCAGCTGATTGTGCGTCTCTGTGGCGTGAATCATTCGGTGCACCTTCGCCTAATCCAGAATTACTAAAATAGAGGTGGCAGGCATCACAGCGCGTACTACCCGTCCCATTGTGGTCCATATTGACATTTGGCCAGCTCGGATAGCGGTGACAGGACTGACAACTATTCAGTGTTGCATGAGGACTTGGTGCACTGGCCTGGTCTGAGGCATGACAGCCCGCATTATTACAACCTGAGGTTATGGTGCTGTGATCCACGCCGGCTCCGACAAAGGTCGTCGTTGTGTGGCAGGCCGAACAGTCCTGTGTGCCGATCGCGGCATGAATCTGGTCAGCAGGGGCACGGGTGGTCGCCAGGCCACCCGCCACATGGCAGCTCTTGCATTGCGTGGCACCAATGGCATTGTGGTTCATTATGACACTGGGCCAAACCGGGTAACGGTGGCACAACTCACAACTGTTCAGGCTGGTATGGTTTGGCGCACTGGCTTTATCCGCCGCATGGCAACCACTGGTGGCACAACCCGTGGTAATAAAGGCATGATCCACCCTGGCCCCGACAAACGTGGAGGTTGAATGACAGTTTGAACAATCCTGACTACCAATTCCGGCATGTAACGCGTCAGCAGGCGCTGTCGTTGTCGCTATACCACCCGCTACATGACAGCTCTTGCACTGGGTCGCGCCCACGGCACTGTGGTTCATCGTCACACTGGGCCAGCTCGGATAACGGTGACACGACTCACAACTGTTGAGGCTGGTGTGGTTCGGCGCAGTGGCTTTATCGGCCGCATGGCAGGCCGAGGCCCCACAACCAGTCACTATCAGGCTGTGATCAATCTTGGCCCCGGTAAACGTCGTCGTATTGGTGTGACACACCGAACAGTCCTGAGCACCAATCGTGGCATGTAGCGGGTCGGCCGGGGCGCTGGTGGTCGCTATACCACCCGCACGATGACAGCTCTTGCACTGGGTCGTGCCCACGGCATTGTGGTTCATCGTCACACTGGGCCAGCTCGGATAACGGTGACACGACTCACAACTGTTGAGGCTGGTGTGGTTCGGCGCAGTGGCTTTATCGGCCGCATGACAACCCGATGCAGCGCAGCCGGTCACTATCAGGCTGTGATCAATCTTGGCCCCGACAAACGTCGTCGTGGTCGTGTGACACTCCGAACAATCCTGGGCGCCAATCGTGGCATGTAGTGGATCGGCCGGAGCGCTGGTGGTCGCGATACCTCCCGCGACATGACAGCTCTTGCACTGGGTCGTGCCCACGGCATTGTGGTTCATCGTCATACTCGTCCAGCTCGGATAACGGTGACACGACTCGCAACTATTGAGGTTGGTGTGGTTCGGCGCAGTGGTTTTATCGGTCGCATGACAGCCCGAGACCCCGCAGCCGGTCACTATCAGACTGTGATCAACCGCAGCACCGGCAAAGGTCGTCGTGTTTGTGTGACAGACCGAACAGTCCTGAGTCCCGATATTGGCATGCACCTGGTCGGTCGGCGCAACAGTGGTCGCTATACTACCCGATACATGACAGCTTTTACATTGCGTGGCACCTATCGCATTATGGTTCATCGTCATACTGGTCCAGCTCGGATAACGGTGACACGATTCACAACTGTTCAGACCGGTATGATTGGGCGCACTGACTTTATCCGCCGCATGACAACCACTGGTAGCACAACCCGTAACAATAAAGGCGTGATCCACCTTGGCCCCGACAAACGTCGTGCTTGAATGACAGACAGAGCAGTCCTGACTACCAATGCCGGCATGTATGGGGTCGGCCGGAGCACTGGTGGTCGCAATACCACCCGCAACATGACAGCGCTTGCACTGGGTCGCACCCACGGCATTGTGGTTCATCGTCACACTCGTCCAGCTCGGATAACGGTGACACGATTCACAACTGTTCAGGCTGGTATGGCTCGGTGCAGTGGCTTTATCGGCCGCATGACAACCTGACACCCCGCAGCCAGTGGTAATCAGGCTGTGATCAATCGTGCCCCCGGTGAAGGTCGTCGTGCTCGTGTGACAGACCGAACAGTCCTGGCTGCCGGCAACACTGATATGCACCTGATCCGCCGGGGCCGCCATGGCATTACCACCACTAATGTGGCAGGCACGGCACTGGGTAGCACCGATGGTATTATGATCCATCCGCACATTGTTCCAGCTCGGATAACTATGGCAATTCTGACAACCAATCAGGCTCGCGTGGCCACGGGCCCGAGCCTTGTCATTGGCATGGCAACCGGAGGCCTCACAGCCCGAGGTGATACCCGAGTGATCCAGCAGCGTAGCACTGGTAAAACTTCGAGTACTGCGGTGACATACACTGCAATCGGCACCCATCAGCTGTGCATGCACCAGGTCATTAGGCGCGGACCGCCCACCACCGCCCGCTGTATGACAGCGCAGGCAGTTCGAGTTGATCCCCATATGCTCAAATATCGCCGCCGTCCAGCCCGCCGTTTTATGGCAATTGCTGCACTCCAACTGCTGACTCATCAGATGCACGGTATCTTCGGGTGGCAGCGTTGCGCTGATACGGGTACCACGGGCATGACAGCCACGACACTGACGGGGGGTACCCTTAAAAACCCCGGATATATGGCAGGATTCACAATCAATACGACCATGTAGACCGGTCAGCGCAAAACCGGTGCTCATATGGTCAAATGTTTGCAGGCCTGGCGTAGCCGCCTGAGTGCCTGGCAGGAAAAACATCAGCGCCAGCACAAATAGCAGGTATACGCTCGAATTAGTGACGCTAAAGCGACTCAAATATCGCATGTTGGTTTCCTTGTTCTAAACGGCAATTATACAAAATCAACATCCCCAAATATGTAGCATCTACCCCAACTATCCGCACAATATGCCAATGACTGTGCACCCTGGTCCAAGCACTTAAAAATCCACCCGGTAACCAAGCTCAAAAAACAGATCGGTATCACTACCACTCGCGCTGGACCCAAGGTCTTTAAGATGTAACAGGGCAATCTCGGCATCAAAGGTCGTATTAGTCAGCCAACGATAATCGATACGCAACGAGGGTCTGACTGACACCTGATCAACACCCAGATCATTATTACGATAATCGACAATCATCGTCGGCCCCATACGCCAGGCCCTGGTAAGAGGGTAGCGGACATTCAGGTTAAGTGTAGTGATTGCTGACGTTACTGTGTCCGAAAATCGTAGCCCGGCAATTGAGATATCACCTTCCTTAAAAACACTGCTGCCAATCATCGTCATTGAATAGGTATACTGTTCACCGCCATTCTGAACTGCTGGCACTCCTCCTGATGCCGGCGTATCGGTTTGATCAAACACCGAAACATCGGCATTAAGCTGATATTTGTCAGAAAGCGGATGTGAAACAGCGAATGTTGCGCTATAGGAACGACTGGTACGATCACGAGCCAGCTGGCGTATCTCATCTTCACTGAGGATGGTCAGCATTTCATCGATTCCCAGTTCGGTACGACCTATCAGGGCATTAGTCGTGGACATCACCGGGATAAGACGACTATCCAGCACGATATTGAGCACGGTTTGATTGGGTAAAAACCAGTTTGATAAAGCCAGAATTGAGTTTACAACACTGTAGCTCACATCATAATCAAGCAGCAACATGTGCGATTGCTTACGGTCAAAATAACGAACCTCTCCACCCATAGCCTGGCGGTCTGTAATACCGTTAATTCGCTGATCAATGCCAAAGATATTCAGGTCCCAGGCCTTGGCAAAAGTTCCTAAATCCACACTCATTCCAACAAAGTGGCGGTCAGTTTCGTCTATTATGCTAGTGCTGGATAACTCCACCGGATAACCGGCAACCAAATTGTACTTAGAATGAGGGTCGGCACGATAACTGATCAGGGCACCATCAAAACGTCCTAATACACCACCCGAACTGGCAGACTGCCGCCCCAGCTTTGCTGCCACATCATATTTTTTGTCTCTGACATCAACAAACATCGAACTCAGACGCAACTGATCGTCAGTGGTATTATCGGCTCGAAAATTATAACGATAGGAGGTATCGAGCCGGGACCGAATGTCTACCCGCTCACTGCGATAACGACTACTGATACCAAGATCGTTAAACAGCATTGAGGTAGCCTCATATCCACCCCCGTCCAGAAAACGCACATCACGATTGGAAAACTGGGAAAAGCTACCGCCCCATTCCATCGAGGTCGGCTCTTCTTTTAACTTAGGCATCGCCTTGGGTGCAGGTGATGAAATCGTCTCCAGTACCGCCAGGCGCTGCTGTACTCGCACTACTGCATCACCTTCTTTATAACGAGCCAGGAACCTCCTGTAGGTAGCCATCGCTGTACGCATGTCACCTAAACGCTCCTGGGCAACACCAGTTAATTCTAGTGCCAGCTGTGCCTGAGACAGCTGGGGCTGCTGGCCTTCATCAGCTTTTTTCTTGACAGCAACCATAACCTGCTGCAACAACGGGATTGCGGCAGCGGTCTCACCCGCAGTCAGCGCCTGGCGCGCCTGATCCAGCAGCGCTGCTGCTGGATCAGCTGTGGGTACCACTGCAGACGTTGTCTCAGAAGCTATCTCAGGAGTTGAGACTGCTTTAATCCGGCTATTAAGAGCCAGGGCATACTCTTTCTCATTAACCGTATTGACCCAGGCATCATGATAACGCAGCCGCATTTGACGTAATACTGGCCGGGCCGTACTGACTCCGTCAAAAAAACCCAGGCGTAATCGATACCACCGCTTGCCATCCTTAACAAATCCCGAGCTATAGACGTGATACTGCTTAAGCACTGCGGTATCGGGTAGTTCCTCCGGGCGGATAGGCTGCAAGGAAGAAACCAGTGTGATTGCATAACGCTTGTCGACCTTGGCATCTGCAGGCCAGCTCACCCCAGAATAAAGCAGACACACTACAAGACCCCATATCAGGGGCCATATACCTGTTACTCGCATCTTACGAACGTCCATGGCCAGCCCGCATTAATCGGAACTGGCATTATTATTAAAAACGGTAATCGTCAAACTACGGAAATCTGTCCCTTGTTTAACGGCAAAGGCCACAGGAGCATGAAAACGAACCGTCAGATAAGGGCCACCCGGCAAATCCCCCTCATAACTGATATCGAGCAAGGGCACAGCACCGGTTTCCGGTAGCCGTATGGATTCACGGTATTGCAACAAATCGGCATCAATCTCACTAACAACGACAGGCTTCAGCTGTATCTCAATCGTATCGCCGTAATCTTCCGGAAAATGACGCATATACCTGACGGGAAATGTGAACTCGACTCCAAGCTCGGTCCGGTCCATTTGTTCGGTGACCACAACATTGGCAATAATACGTCCACGTGCCGGCTGCGCCATCACCTGCCAAACTCCCAGCAGCACCAATGCCAGTATGCTCACGGCATACAGCGGCCGCCCCCTTATGTGCTGCCTAGTCGACATATTCGAATACCTTCGTCACTGAACGAATACCATCAACTTTTGAAACCATAGCTACCACCTGCTCAGACTCAGACCGAGACAACAGCCCCATTAGATAAACATTTCCCGAATCCGATACCACCTTGACCCGGGTACCATCAAAATCATTAAAAAACATTTTGCTCTTAACCTTCGCAGTGAGATAGCTATCCCTGCCCCAGGAACTGTTCAACGTCGATGTAACCACAATCTCATTATGGACCCTGGATACACCTTCAAGGGCAGCAATGAGTGTGGCGGCCCGTTTCTTCAGGGCCTTCGTTTTTACCTGCCCCGCCATCAGGACGGTACCGTTAAAGCTGGTAACACTTATATTTCCATGCTTATTTAATTGTCGGTCTTTACTAAGAGCGCGGAGCGCCGCCTTCTCGATCGCCTGATCCTGATACCAGCCTTTGGTCGTGCGGGCATCATTTATCGCCACCAAGCCACCCATACCACCAATAACCACGGCCTCGGCACAACCTTGCAGAGTAATAACCGCAGCCAGCAGTAGCAGCGCCCTAAATTTACCTGACCAGTATCTGTTTCTGTATTTCATCAATCGAAATCCCTCGTATTATGACAGGCGCTACAATCTCTAGTTCCAAGATTTCTATGATCACTATCATTAGGTGCACCTCTGGCTATGCCACCTGACCTATGACAACTATCACAGCGCGTACTACCCGTCGCATTGTGGTTCATATTGACATTTGACCAGCTCGGATAACGGTGGCACGACTGGCAGCTATTCAGCGTCACATGAGGGCTTGGTGCACTGGCCTGATCTGATGCATGACAGCCGGCCGCGTTACAACCGGAGGTAATGGTGCTGTGATCCACGCCGGCACCGGTAAAAGTGGTAGTCGTCCTATGGCAAGCCGAGCAATCCTTAGTTCCCATATTGGCATGCACCTGGTCGGTCGGCGCAACAGTGGTCGCTATACCACCCGACACATGACAGCTTTTACATTGCGTGGCACCTATCGCATTATGGTTCATCGTCATACTCGTCCAGCTTGGATAACGGTGACACGATTCACAACTGTTCAGGCCGGTATGATTCGGCGCACTGGCTTTATCCGCCGCATGACAACCACTGGTAGAACAACCCGTAACAATAAAGGCGTGATCCACCCTGGCCCCAGCAAACGTTGAGGTAGAATGACAGATAGAACAATCCTGACCACCAATCCCGGCATGCAAGGCGTCGGCAGGCGCCGCCGTTGTCGCAACACCACCCGCACGATGACAGCTCTTGCACTGGGTCGCACCCACGGCATTGTGGTTCATCGTCACACTCGTCCAGCTCGGATAACGGTGACACGATTCACAACTGTTCAGGCTGGTATGGCTCGGTGCAGTGGCTTTATCGGCCGCATGA
>Ga0316190_10000824_pt1 | contig 22017 bp, 18 predicted proteins | sample Eddworburrow2_MG_FD_204929 | JGI IMG/M metagenome (GOLD analysis project Ga0316190, IMG submission 204929) | Coastal sediment microbial communities from Maine, United States - Eddy worm burrow 2 | ecosystem: Environmental > Aquatic > Marine > Coastal > Sediment | place: USA: Maine | collected... | reverse complement strand
CGACCTCGGCGGCTCCGAGGAGGCGGCCATCGATCTCAACGGGGCGTCACCGGCAACGAGATCGGCGGTTGGTGATGTGCGCGAAGCCCTGGCCAACCTGGGCTACTCCACCGATGAAATCCGTGCTGCTCTGGTGACCGCCGGGGTCAAGGGCAGCTCCGATACCGATCTCGACGCCGGGCAACTGCTGAAGCGGGCCCTCCGTGCCCTGGCCGGAGGCTGAACCGTGCCACGAGAGGAGAACCTCAACCCCCAGCCGCTGCCCGACGAGACCGCGGTGCTCGGCATCGACGACACCGCCGCGCTCGGCAGCGAGGAGGTGGGCCTTCGGCCCAGGACCATGGCCGATTTTGTCGGCCAGTCCGAGCTCAAGGATCGGCTCGGCATCATCCTCGAAGCAGCCCGGGCACGGGGGGGCACCGTGGATCACCTGCTCTTTGCCGGCCCCCCAGGGCTGGGCAAGACCACATTGGCCGGGATCGTGGCCGGCGAGCTGAACGCCCACTTGCACGTAACCTCGGGCCCCGCCATCGAACGGGCCGGTGACCTGGCCGCCATCCTGACGAAGGTCGAACCGGGTGATGTGCTCTTCATCGACGAGATCCACCGGCTGCCCCGCGTGGTGGAGGAGGTGCTCTATCCGGCGATGGAGGACCGCCAGATCGACGTCATGGTCGGCAAGGGCCCGTCGGCCCGTTCCATTCGGTTCGAGCTTGAGCCCTTCACCCTGGTGGCCGCAACCACCCGAACCGGCCTGCTGACTGGTCCCCTCCGGGATCGGTTCGGCTTCCACGCCCGCCTCGACTACTACTCAACCGCTGATCTGGAGCAGATCGTGACCCGGGCCGCCGGTCTGCTCGGCGTAATCATTGACGAGCGGGGTGCCGTTGAGATTGCTGGCCGCAGCCGCGGTACGCCCCGTATCGCCAACCGCCTGTTGCGTCGGGTCCGCGACTACGCTGAGGTCCGGGCCGATGGCGAGATCAACGAGCAGGCGGCGGCGGACGGACTGGCGATGTTCGGTATCGACGATCGCGGCCTCGACAAGGTCGACCGCATGCTTTTGTCGAGCCTGTGCTGCCATTTCGACGGGGGGCCGGTCGGTCTGTCGAACCTGGCCATCAGTGTCGGCGAGCCTGCCGAAACGGTGGAAGACGTGATCGAGCCCTTCCTCATCCAACAGGGCCTGTTGCTCAGAACCCAGCGGGGGAGGATGGCAACCTCCGCCTCCTGGCGCCATCTTGGCCTTCATCCTCCGGTCGAGGCCGGTGAGCGCCCCGACGGGCCCTCCCTGTTTGACTGACGCCGACGAACCGAGAGCTCCATGACCGACGCTGGCCAAGCCTCCTATTTCGACTATTCGCTCCCTTCCGAGTACATCGCCCAGGAACCGGTTGAGCCTCGTGATGCCGCCCGCCTGTTGGTGGACCGGGCTGGGGCCGAGGTGGCCCACCGCCGGGTCGGCGACCTGGTTGATCTGCTCGATCCTGGCGACGTATTGGTGGTCAACGACACCAGGGTTTCCCACGCCCGACTCCTGCTGACCAAGCCGACCGGCGGTCGGGCCGAGGTGCTGCTGCTGGAACCGACCGGGGCCGGCGGGCAGTGGCAGGCGCTGGTCAAGGGTGGCCGACGGATCCGACCCGGCACCGAACTCGGGGTCGAGGGGGAGACCGTGGTCATCGTCGGCGACGAACTGGGCGACGGACGTCGTCTGGTCGAGTTGGTGGCCGACGACGCCATGGACCGGCTCGGTCTGCTTCCCCTCCCGCCCTACATCCACCAGCGTCTCGACAACGACGAGCGCTACCAGACCGTCTTCGCCCGTCGTCAGGGCTCGGTGGCGGCCCCGACCGCAGGCCTCCATCTCACCGACGAACTGATGGCCCGAATCCGTGATCACGGAGTCCACATCGTGACCGTTGAGCTGCAGGTCGGTCTGGGCACGTTCCGCCCCATAACCGCTGACCACATCGCCGAGCACCGGATGCACACCGAGCGCTACCGGGTCGAGCCTGACGCCTGGCAACGGATCAGGGCCGGGTCGAGGGTGGTGGCAGTGGGCACCACCGTGGTGCGGACCCTGGAGTCGGTGGCAGCGTCGGGGCGGCTGGAGGGGGCGACCGACCTGTTCATCACCCGCAGTCACCCCTGGCAGGTGGTAGACACCCTGCTGACCAACTTCCACGTTCCCCGGTCGTCGTTGCTGGTTCTGGTCGATGCCTTCATGGGGCCACGCTGGGCCGACCTGTACCGGATCGCGCTCGATGAAGGCTACCGATTCCTGTCCTTTGGGGATGCCATGCTCGTCGACCGACGGCATCCTGATCAGTAGTGGCACTATCGATAGAGATTGAGGCAACCGACGGAGCGGCCCGGGCCGGGCGCATCACCACCGGTCGTGGCTCCTTCCCCACCCCGGTGTTCATGCCGGTGGGAACCCGGGCCGCGGTCAAGACCCTCGACACCAACGACCTCGACGCCCTGGCCCCACCCATCGTGTTGGGTAACACCTACCACCTCATGGAGCGGCCGGGCTCGGAACTCATCGCCGAGATGGGTGGCCTGCACGGTTTCATGAGCTGGGGCGGACACGTGCTCACCGACTCCGGCGGCTATCAGATCTTTTCCCTGAAACCGAAGATCACCGAGGCGGGCGCCACCTTCCGCTCCGTCTACGACGGTTCAATCGTCGAGTTGAGTCCCGAGCGGTCGGTCAAGGTGCAACAGGAGCTGGGCAGCGACATCGCCATGGTGCTCGACGTCTGCCCCGCCCTCCCCGCCGAACGGGATCAACTGGCGGATGTGGTGGAGCGGACCCTGCGCTGGGCCGAGCGGTCGAGGGCGGCCCACGACCGGGTCGACCAGGCCCAGTTCGGCATCGTGCAGGGGGGTGTGGAAACCGACCTGCGGGCTGATTCGGCTCGCCGGACCACCGAGATCGGGTTTGACGGCTATGCCATTGGGGGGTTGTCGGTGGGGGAGAGTCGCGAGGTGATGGTCCCGGCCCTGGCCGCCGCCACCACCGAGTTGCCCGCCGACCGCCCCCGCTACTTCATGGGCCTCGGCGACCCCATTGGCCTGGTGGAGGCGGTTAACAACGGGGTCGACATGTTCGACTGCGTGCTCCCCACCCGCCTCGCCCGTCATGGCACGGCCCTGACATCGGCGGGCAAACTCAATCTCCGTAATCTGCGTTTCGCCCGCGACGACAGCCCGATCGACCCCGAGTTCCGCCATCCGTTGTCCGAGCGTTTCTCCCGGGCCTATCTGCGCCATCTCCTGGTGACCAACGAACAGACGGCGGGTCGAATCATCACCCTCCACAACCTGGCGTGGTTGGCCAATTTGGTGACCGAGATGCGGGTGGCCATTGTCGAAGGCCGCTTCGCCCAGTTCCGCCGGGAGCTCATCGCGCGCTGGACCCCAAAGGCCGAAGCTACTCCCGGGTAGGCCTGGAACACCGGCGAACGCGTGTTGTCAGCCCCATTGTTCCTGGTGATATGCGACCTGCTTGCAAGTACGTGATTTCAGCATCGGGCCCACGCCGGTTGGTCATCCAACAAACTTAGGGCGTGCCGGCAATTCACCGGGTGGGGCCGTGGTAATCACGCACCAATGGTGTGGTGCGGTGGCAACGAATCTTGTCCATTGGCGAACCAACTGCCATCATTGCTGCTAGTGCCTGACGGCCATATTCGTTGCGGCCTTCAGCGAACATTAGGGGGAATACCGATATGACCAAGATGATGAGACTGGTCGCGACTCTGATGGCGTTCGGCCTGGTTGCCGCCGCCTGCGGCGGATCCGACGACGAATCACCCTCGGCCGGGGGCGAAACCGAGGCAGAAGTCGGTGGCGGTGTCGATGACGATGCAGCCCGTGACGCACTTGCTGAATCCACGACGACCTCGGTCGGAGGTGGTGAAGTCGAGGAGGTAGCGGCCACGATCGAAGACCTGGAAGCTCAATGGGCCGCGGCCCGAGCCCTCGTCGTCCAGAGGATCAAGGACGAGGGTTACGGCATTGGAGACGACAACATCCTGAGAGGCCCGGCCGGATTCGAGGTGGATCTGAGCCAGTGCCCATCGAACTGGACCGAAACCGAGGGCCTCACCGACGGCAAGATCAAGATCGGGCACACCACGGCCCTTTCGGGCAATCTCGCCGCCTACGGCAATATCGCCGCCGGAATGGAGGCCTACTTCGACTATGTGAACAGCACGGGCGGCGTCGGTGGCTTTGATATCGAGCTGATCGTCAAGGACGACGCCTACGTTGCCACCAATACCATCGAACTGGTGGACGAGCTGCTCCAGTCGGACAAGCCATTCATGATCAACACCCTGGGGTCGCCAAACACACTGGCTGTGTACGACAACCTCAATGCGCAGTGCATCCCGCACCCATTCGTGCAGACCGGACATCCAGCCTGGGGCGACCCGGAGAACCATCCATGGACCACGTCGGCAGCCGGAATGTCCTATGCCACCGAGGCGGTGCTGTGGGGCAACTGGATCAGGACCAATCTCGCCGACCAGCTGCCGGTCAAGGTGGGTGCCCTGGTGATGGATAACGACTTCGGCCTGGCCTACCGTGACGGCTTCCAGAACTGGGCCGATGCCAATCCCGACGTCGTGGCCGAGTTCGCACCGGTGCCCCACGATCCTGCTGCGGCCACTGTGACCAACGAGATGACGACCATCGCAGCTTCGAATCCCGATGTCTTCATCTCGATGACGGCTGGAAACCCGTGTCTGCTGGCGGTTCAGGAGGCAGGTAACAGTGGCATGACCGATGGCTCGACCGTGCTGTTCGCTCCGTCGGTGTGTAAGGACCCCAACGCCTACATGATCCCCGCAGCCGAGGCGGCCGAGGGGTGGTACATCATTGGTGGAGGGGTCAAGGCGACGACCGATCCGCAGTACGCCGATGATGCCTACATCAAGTTCCTGAATGACACGTTGGAGGCCGCTGGGCTCGACACCGCGGTCGGCCTCTACGGAGCCGGGTTCGGCCAGCACGCCTGGCCCCATGTGGAGGCCCTTCGGATTGCTGCTGAGCTCGATGGCGGCCTCAACCGATCCAACCTCCTCATCGCACTCCGGACAATCGAGGGTATCCACCCGGCGTTTCTCGACGGGATCGTGTTCAGCGTCAACGGCAACGAGGATGCCTATTACATCGAGGGGTCCGACATCAGCATCTACGATGCTGTCGGGGAGTCGTGGATCCAGCAGGGCCCGGCAGTCGACCTGAACGGGTCATCACCCAATTGCCCCTGGGGAGACGGCGGCTGCTGACCGACCGGATCAATCCGCCGCCTGGCGTCAAGTTCGGAGCGTTTCGGCTGCCGGCCGAAACGCCCTGCGGCGGGGCGGTCCGGACGCACCTGGCTGATTGTTGGTCGATCGAAGCAAAACCTGCGATCTGTCGACCTGATATCGGCCGACCGAAACTAGGCTGACTCGGCGCGAAGGTGCGGCTTCGCCGCGATTTGAACGCCTGAAGTGATCGGTCGAGCGCTACCGTCACCTGGCTGGAGGTTGCCCCCATGGAGCAGTTGACTGGATTTCTTCCCCTGATCTTGATCGGCGCGCTCATGTACGCCGTGTTGATCCTGCCGCAGCAGCGGCGGACCAAGGAGCACAAGTCGTTGTTGGCGGCGCTGGAGGAGGGCGACGAGGTCCTGATGAATTCCGGGATCCACGGCTTCATTTCAGCCATCGACGGCGAGATTTTGTGGGTCGAGGTAGCGGAGAAGGTCGAGCTGAAGGTCTCACGTTCAGCCATTGCGGGCAAGGTCCCGACTCCGGTTGACGAAACCGTCGATGACTTGGAAGAAAGCTGATCATGTCGTCCCGCCGTTCGTTGTCCGCCATTGCCGTCGTCGTGGTCGCCCTGGCTGGGGCCATCTACACCCTCGCCGTTGGGAACAAGCCGTTGCTCGGCCTCGATCTCCAGGGCGGCGTCTCGGTGGTGCTTCGGCCCACCGGCGAGGTCGACGAGGAGGCCTTGGCCCGAACGGTCGAGATCATCCGTTCCCGGGTCGATTCCCTTGGTGTGGCCGAACCTGAGATCTCCACCCAGGGTGAGACCATCGTGGTTGACCTGCCCGGGGTCGAGCAGCAGCAGCGGGCGCTGGAACTGGTTGGCCAGACTGCCGAACTTCGCTTCCGGCCCGTTATCGCCGACCTGGGCCCGGCCTTGACCTCCGACCCTGAGCCCGACCCCTCGGTCGTTGGTGACGGCGACGACGCCGATGATGACAGCGGTGACGGTGATCAAATGGTCGACAGTCACGATGGTGACGACACCAGCAACGACGCTGACGATGAGGGCGATGATGAGAGCGACGCGGAGGAGAGCTCGGCCGGGGTGCCGGCGGGACGTTTCAGTGCTGCCGCTCCAGCCCAGACCGATACCACCGATGATGCCGACACCGCCGACGAGGACGCTGACACCGCCGATGACGGCGAGTCCGATGGCGTCGACTCGGCCGACGACGACGCCGACACCAGCGACGACGGTGGAGCGGGTACTGGCGGTGCCGATGATGGTGATGACGACTCGGCTCCGATCTCGCCGCTGCCGCAGGGAACACTCACCCCTGATCAGTTGACTATCAGGGATGCGTGTTCCATCCCCGGTGTGACCGAGCCGGAGGGCGATCGGCCCGAGCTGCCCGTCGTGCTGGCCGATGAAGTTGGGAACCGCGTGTGCCTGGGGCCGACCCTGCTCACCGGCGAGGCATTGGAAACCGCGGGCGTCAGCCTCGGCAACTTCGGCGAGTGGACCGTCAACCCGGTGTTCCGCAGCGGGTCGGAGGGCATTGGCGTGTTCAACCTGGCGGCGAGGGAGTGTTTCCAGGGCACCGAGATCTGCCCTCCCTCGGGGATCGCCGCCGATCAGTCGCCCCGGGGCCGGCTCGCCATCGTGCTCGACCACGTGATCGTGTCCAGCCCGACCATCGGGGTCCCGACGTTCAACCGTAGTGGCATCGTCATCAGCGGTGCGTTCGAAGAGGAGGGGGCCCGGGATCTGGCCTCGGTGCTGCGCTTCGGCGCCCTGCCGATCGAACTTGAAACCCAACAGGCCCGGACCGTCTCAGCCTCCATTGGCGACGATGTGTTGGAGGCGGGGGTCATCGCCGGTGCGATCGGGCTGGCCCTGGTTGCGGCCTACCTGCTGTCCTACTATCGCCTGGCCGGACTGGTTGCCATCGGAGGTTTGGTGCTGTCGGCCCTGCTGCTGTGGACCATTATCGCCTGGTTCGGTGAGAACCTCGGTTTGGCCCTGACCCTGGCCGGCGTCGTTGGCCTGATCGTGGCCGTTGGGGTGTCGGCTGACTCCAACATCGTCTACTTCGAGAACGTCAAGGACGCCTACCGTGGTGGTCGAAAAGTCTCGACTTCGGTTGAGCGCGCCTATCAGAGTGCCATCTCGACCATTGTCAAGGCCGACGTTGTGAGTCTGATCGCCGCAGCCCTGTTGTACTGGTTGACCGTCGGTGCGGTTCGTGGCTTCGCCTTCTACCTCGGGCTGGCCACCATCCTCGACCTCGTCATCTCGTGGTTGTTCATGCGGCCGGCGCTGGCCTTCCTGGCCCGCCGCCAAATGGTGACCAAGAATCCATCTCTGCTCGGTCTGCCGCCGGGGGGTCCTTCATGAGCACGCTCAGCACGTTGTACCGGGGCGAAACCAACATCGACTTCCGCCCTCTGTGGAGGCGGTCGGTGCCGGTTTCGGCTGCGCTGGTCGTGATCGCGTTGCTGTCGTTGCTGCTGATCCGCGGCCTCAACCTGAGCATCGATTTTGAGGGTGGTGGGGTGTGGGAGGTTCCCGTTCCCGACACCGTCACCGTGGCCGACGGTCGCGCCGCCGTGCCCGACCTGACCGATGCCCGGTTCCAGTTGGTCAAGGATTCGAACGGGAGGGACTTCCTCCGGGTCCAGTCGGGAACGGCCGACATCGATCGCAGCGCCGAGATCGTGGTCGCCCTGGCCGAACTGGGTGAGGTCACCGGCGACGACGTGAGCGTCTCCACCGTTGGCCCGACCTGGGGCTCACAGATCACGGGCAAGGCCGTCAGGGCCCTGGTGTTGTTCTTCTTTGCCGTTGCCGGCTACCTCGCCTGGCGGTTGGAGTGGCGAATGGCGGTCGGGGCGTTGGTCGCCGTGGTCCACGACCTGGCGGTGACGGCCGGGGTGTACTCGGTCTTCGGGTTTGAGGTCAGCCCAGCCACCGTCATTGCCCTGTTGACGATCCTCGGCTACTCGATCTACGACACCGTGGTCGTCTACGACAAGGTGCTGGAGAACCAATACAGCGCCCTCGGTGACGGGGTTGGCCACACCGAGTTGGTGAACCGGTCCATGAACCAGGTGTTGATGCGCTCCATCAACACCACCATTACCACGGTGTTGCCGGTGGCCTCGATGCTGATCATCGGCGGCTTCTTCCTTGGGGGAGCCAGCCTTCAGGACTTTGCCCTGGCCCTGTTCATCGGCCTCATCCTCGGCACTTACTCATCGATCTTCCTGGCCGCCCCCGTTCTGGCATGGCTCAAGGAGCGTGAACCCGTCACCGACGAGACCAAACGACGCCAGCGTCGGGCCGCCGAGGCCTTCGGAGCCGACGATGCCGACGATCCCGAGGTGATCGCGGCTGCGGTCGGAGCCACGTCGGGCCCTCGTCCCAGGAAAAAGAAGAAGCGCCGATAACAGCCGCACCGGATGCGGGGCCCGACATCGTCGACTGAGCCCAACCTTCGCTACGGTGGGGGTAGATGGTAACCGTAGAACGAGTCCTGCCGTGGCGTCGCGAGCGCCGCCAAACCGAGGATCAGGTGGCACCCCTGGTCGCCGGGTACAAGGGACCGGACAGTGAACGTCAGGTCGACGTGGTCTCGCGGGCCTACCGTATGGCGGCCAAGGCCCACGCCACCCAACGCCGCAAGTCGGGCGAACCTTACATCGTCCATCCCTTGGCCGTGGCCAAGATTGTGGCCGATCTCGGCCTCGACGAGACAACGGTGGCCTCGGCCCTGCTACATGACGCGGTAGAGGACACCCTCGTCGAACTTGAGGACATTCAACGGGCATTCGGCAACGACGTCGCCAACATCGTCGATGGTGTGACGAAGCTCGACCGCCTGCGCTTCGATTCCCATGAGGCCGCGCAGGCAGCCTCATTCCGCAAGATGTTGGTGGCCATGGCCAAGGACATTCGTGTCCTGATCATCAAGCTCTGTGACCGGCTGCACAACCTGCGAACCATCGCCGCCCTGCCGACCTGGAAACAGGAACGCATCGCCCGCGAGACCCTTGACGTCTACGCCCCGCTGGCCCACCGCCTCGGCATGCAGGACGTGAAGATGCAGCTCGAGGACCTGAGTTTCGCTGCGCTCCATCCCAAGCGGTACGCCGAGATCGAGCACATGGTTGCGGTCAGGGCCCCCGAGCGTGACCTGTACCTGACCCAGGTACTGGAGGACATGCGGTCACGCATCGCCGAGCTGGGTATCAAGGCCGAGGTGATGGGTCGGGACAAGCACCTCTACTCGATCTACGAGAAGATGGTGCTCAAGGATAAGGAGTTCAATGAGATCCACGACCTCGTCGGGATCCGGGTCATCGTTGACGGGGTGCGCGACTGCTACGCCGCCCTCGGCTCGATCCACGCCACGTGGAAGCCGGTGCCGGGCCGCTTCAAAGATTACGTGGCCATGCCGAAGTTCAACCTCTACCAGTCGCTGCACACCACGGTGGTCGGCCCTCAGGGCAAAGCCATTGAGGTCCAGATCAGAACCCGGGAGATGCACGATCGGGCTGAGACCGGTGTTGCCTCCCACTACACCTACAAAGACGGCGATGAGGGCTCGAGTACCGACCTGCCGTGGCTGACGCGCATCATCGACTGGGAGAAGGACACCTCCGACCCCGATGAGTTCATGGCCAACCTCAAGGTCGATCTCGATCAGGAAGAGGTATTCGTCTTCACCCCCCAGGGGGCGGTGACGACCCTTCCCGCAGGTTCCACCCCAATCGACTTCGCCTATGCCATCCATACCGATGTCGGGCACCGTTGTGTCGGGGCCAAGGTCGACGGGCGTCTGGTGCCGCTGGCGGAGCCCCTGTATTCGGGGGAGACGGTCGAGATCTTCACCTCCAAGGTCGACGGGGCGGGCCCATCGCGCGACTGGCTCAAGTTTGTCTCCTCCCAACGGGCATCATCGAAGATCAAGCAGTGGTTCACCCACGAGCGGCGGGAGGGGGCCATCAGGGAGGGCAAGCTGGCACTCGATCGAGCCCTGCGCCGCGAGGGAGTTTCGAAGGCCGATCTGGCCAAGGCGGCGCGGGCGCAGGCCGGAGACGGCACGGGTCGAGGCCTGGAACTGATTGCCAAGGATCTCAACTTCGTCGACCTCGAATCGCTGCACGCCGCCATCGGCGAGGGTCAAATGGCGGCGGAGTCGGCGGCGGCCCGAATTGCCAAGGAGCTGGCCGCTCCGGTGGCGTTGGCTGCGGTCGCCGATCAGGACACCGAAACCAAGTCCCGTCGGGATCCAGGATCGGTTGGGGTCAGGGTCGAGGGATTCGACGATGTGTTCATCCGGCTGTCGCGTTGTTGCACCCCGGTCCCGGGCGACTCGGTCATGGGATTCGTGACCAGGGGGCGCGGCGTGTCGGTCCATCGCACTGACTGTTCAAACGCTGAGTCGTTGGCCTCGACCCAGGTCGACCGCCTCATTGATGTGGAGTGGAACGTCGACGGTCAGGCCGAAAGCTTTGTCGTCACGTTGCAGGTACGGGCCTATGACCGCTCGCATCTGCTGGCCGAGGTGTATCAGGCGGTCTCGGATCAGCATGTCAACATCGTCGCCTCCTCTTCGGCCACCGACGACCGGATCGCCAAGCTCAACTTCGACTTCGAGATCCGCGATCTAGCTCACCTCGACTGGCTGGTTCGCTCCATCCGCCAGGTGGACGGGGTCTACGATGTGTTCCGGTTCGTTCCCGGCCAGTCTCGCTGACATTCCCCACCCAACCGCGGGGGGTGTGAGCGGTTGCCGCTACGGTGCGGCCATGGCCAAGCCAAGAGACCCCCGCTCCGAAGCCGAGTCTGCCTTGGGCTCGGGTTGGAAGCCGTTGGTTCTGGAACCCTCGCCGCCTGCGGTGTTGGAGGAACCCTTCGCCGATGATCCCGTGGCTGCACCGCTCGATGATGCCACCGTTGTCAGCCCGCTGGAGCGGGCGGGCGCAGGCCACGTGACCTGGTCGGATCTGGTCGGGAAGCGACCGGAGCTGGCCGATTTCGCTGCCGAGCGGTGGTTGGCGGCATGGCCTCGACTTCAGCCGTTGCCCGATGACTTTGCGGCCTCACGGCTTGGTTTGCACCGGGTTGGGGCGTATCTGTTGTCGCCGGCGCGCCGTCAGGCCAACACCAAGATCGGGCTTCGCCACACCCTCGGCGGATTTGGCACCCCCTTCTACGTCGCCGCTGGCGACGACAACAACGTGGCCAGCCAGGTTCGCATGGCCGGCACCGAACTGGTACATCAACGGGGGACCGAGGCTCGGTCGCATCCCGTCACCACCCTGAGTGCAGCCGGGGACTTTCTCGGCATCGCACCCGATGCGGAGTGGGCCTCCCAGTTCGACATCCCGGAGCCGGGTCCCTTGGACGCCGATCTGAACGTGAGCCCGCAAGGGGCGGCAGCCCTGGCCGACTGGTTCGGCTTTGCCTACGCCGTGCTCGAACAGCTCCGGGCCGACGCCGAGTCGGCCGAGGCCTCCAACCCGCAGCTGTGGCCCGAACACTTTGACCCCGCCATCGAGATCGGCAGCGACCAGGCCAAACAACGGGCCAGCTACGGCGCCTCACCGGGCGATGCCGGCGAGGCCAATCCCTACCTCTACGTTGCCGCCTGGTACGGTGATGTTCTCGGCGACGATCCGTTCTGGAACAGTGGGATGTTCTCCGGGGCCTTGCTCACCTACGACACCCTGTTGGTGGCTGAGGATCAACGGCAGGCGGCCCTTGATTTCTACCGGGCCGGGCGTCGCCTCCTGCTCGGTTAGGGGCGATGGTGTCAACCTCCTCCGGCGGTGATCTGTTCGCCGCCGCAGCGCAATCAAGGCTCGAGGCCCGCTCGCCGCTGGCAGCGCGCCTTCGGCCGCGCACCTTGGCCGATGTCGTTGGACAACAACACCTGATCGGGGCCGACGGGCCGTTACGCAAGCTGGTGGATACCGATCGGCTCTCGTCGGTCATTTTCTGGGGACCACCAGGAACGGGCAAGACCACGTTGGCCCGTCTGGTTGCGTCGGCGTCGTCAAAGACACTGGTGCAACTGTCGGCGGTGAACGCCTCGGTGCGCGATGTGCGGGCCGTGATCGCCGAGGCTGAGGAACGGCTGGGAGCCCACGGTCGGGGAACGATTCTGTTCCTCGACGAGGTCCACCGATTCAACAAGTCACAGCAGGATGCCCTGCTCCCGGCGGTCGAATCCGGGGTGTTGATCCTGATAGGGGCCACAACCGAGAACCCGTTCTTCGAGGTCAACGCCCCGCTGCGTTCCCGGTCGACCCTGTTTCGACTGGAACCGCTGAGCGAGGATGAGATTCGCCTGCTCCTGCTGCGGGGTCTCGAACTGGAGGGGGCAACGGCCTCCGACGAGGCGCTGGACTACCTCGCGGGCCGGGCCGGGGGTGACGGTCGCCAGGGCCTCACCACCCTGGAGGTGGCGGTGGCCCTGAGTGTGGCCGAAGCCCTCGACGCCGAAGAGGGCGACGTCGGCGACAACGGAATTCATGTTGGTCTGACCCATGCCGAGGCGGCCTCGGATCTCAAGGCCCTTCGTTACGGCCGCGATGAGCACTACGACATCATCAGTGCCTTCATCAAGAGCATCAGGGGTAGCGATCCCGACGCCGCCCTCTACTGGCTGGCCCGGATGCTGACCGCAGGCGAGGACCCACGGTTCATCGCCCGTCGTCTTGTCATCTCCGCCTCGGAGGACATTGGTATGGCCGACCCGCTCAGCCTGCTCGTTGCCGAGGCCGCGGCCCGGGCCGTCGACTTCGTTGGACTGCCCGAGGCCAGGATCAATCTGGCCCAGGCCACCGTGCACCTGGCCTCGGCCCCAAAATCCAACGCCTCCTACGCTGCGCTGAATGCAGCCATGGCGGAGGTCCAGAACAGCCCGGCCGGTGAGGTCCCCCTCCACCTGCGCGATGGCAGCTATCAGGGGGCGGCCTCGTTGGGGCACGGGCAGGGCTATCGCTACCCTCACGATCACGATGGCGGCTGGGTCGAGCAGAGCTACCTTCCCGAGGACCTTCTTGACACCCGCTACTACCATCCCACTGGGCGTGGCTATGAGGCGCAGATTGCGCGGCGCCTGGACCGTCAGGTGGCCGATGACAGCCATGGTCGCCAACACCTGAACGAGCAAAGCGAGAGCAGCGATGACGATTACTGACTTTGCGGCCCTGATCGTCGCCATCGCCGTGGTGGTGGCCAGCGTCTTCTTGATCACGGCGGTGAACAACCTGAACAACTCACTGGCCAAGCTGGAAGACACCGCCCAACAGCTCCGAACCGAGGGCCTGGCTGCTTTTGGCGAGTTACGCCAACTCGTGGCCGACGCCGACGCCGAGCTGGACAAGGTTGATCTGGTCCTCGACCGCGCCGATCAGGCGACGACCGCCATCAGTGAAACGTCGAAAAGAACCCATGCCGCGGTGCAGGACCCCATGATCCGTACCCTTGCTGTGGCTTCGGGCACGTCCAAGGTGGCCAAGACCTGGTTATTCGCCAATCGGCGCCGGAAGCGGTCGTCGGCGTGAAGGGATTGTCGTGATGAGCTGGATCATCCGCCTGCTGGGGCGATTCGGTCTGCGTTGGTTGATCGTCGGCGCGGTCGGTCCCTGGTTGGCCGGTCGTCTCGGTCGGCGAACAGTGGCCAGGGCCACCGAGGACCTGGAGGCCAAGGTGCAGGAGAAACTGCCAGCTCCGGTGGCCAAAGCGGTCTCGGCTCTCCCGCTTGAAGCCAGACAGCTCGGAGGCTCGGCCGTGGTAGCGACCCGGGCCGCCCGCACCACGGTGTCCACCACCCGTCGTGCGGGACGGTTGGCCGTCTCGGCCTCACGCTCGGCACGTTCGGGAGTCGGCACCGCCAAGGGAACGATCGACACCGCACGGGGGGCGGTGGCGGCCGTCCGCACCGAGACCGACCAGAGCGCCCGCTCCCTGCGGGCCCGCTATCTGGCGGCCACGGTCGGACCCGGAGCGGCGACCGACTCACTGCTCGATCTCCGGTCCGAGCGGTCCGGTGCCCAACACCTGGTATCGCCGCCCGGGGATGACGGGCCTGCGGACCTGAACCTCGATAATGGCGAAGTCGATCCCCATGATCTGGTTCCCGGTGCGGTGACACCGGGGCGTAGACGCAGCCGACGGCGACCGGTGCCCGTCGTCGGTCGGATGCGTCGCACCTACCATCGCCAGGTACGCCCCTGGGATTGACCGGCGAGCGGGGTGGAGCCGGAAACGATTACTTGGTGCACCCGTGCGGCGCACCGTGGGTAAAACCCACAGCACGACAAGGGCGCGGCGCTAACCTTGTGCGGTTATGAAAGCCAATGAACTGCGTCGCGTCTTCACCGAGTTCTTCGTCGAGCGCGGCCATTTGGAGATACCGTCGGCCAGCCTGATTCCCCACGACGACTCCCTGTTGTTCGTGAACTCCGGGATGGTCCCGTTCAAACCTTTTTTCCAGGGGGAGGAGAAGCCCCCGCAGAACCGGGCGGTGACCGTTCAGAAGTGTGTCCGCGCCGGGGGCAAGCACAACGATCTCGATGAGGTTGGTCGCACCTCACGTCATCTCACGTTCTTCGAGATGATGGGGAACTTCAGCTTCGGTGACTATTTCAAGGAACTGGCCATCCCCCTGGCCTGGGAGTTCTTCACCGAGGTGCTGAAGCTCGACCCCGAACGACTTTGGGTCACCGTGCACCTCAGCGACGACGAGGCCGAGGCAATCTGGCGCGACACCGTCGGCCTGCCCCCCGAACGCATCCAACGCCTCGACGAGGACAATTGGTGGCGTATGGCCGACACCGGGCCCAACGGGCCCTCGTCGGAGATTTTCTGGGACAAGGGCCCCGCCTACGGGGCCGACGGCGGCCCCGCCCATGGCGGCGAGGAGCGTTTCGTCGAGATCTGGAATCTGGTCTTCATGCAGTTCGAGACCGACGAAGCAGGCGAGAGTCGGCCCCTGCCCAAGCCCTCCATCGATACCGGCGCCGGTCTTGAGCGCATCCTGTCGGTGTTGCAGGGCAAGGACTCGGTCTTCGAGATCGACGAGATGGCCCGCCTTGTCGAGACGGCCGAGCGGGTGACCGGCTACCGCCTGGGCCACGACGAGGGTTCCGATCTGGCCCTGCGGGTCCTGGCTGAACACGCCAGAACCATGACCTTCCTGATCAGCGACGGTGTCTTCCCCTCGAACGAGGATCGGGGCTACGTGCTGCGGCGCATCATGCGTCGGGCGGTGCGCTTCGCCTACCTGTTGGGCGTCACCGACCTCGTCACCCCCAAGTTGGTCGACGCCGTGGTCGAGATCATGGCCGAGGACTACCCGGAGCTCAACACCAACCACGAGTTGGTGCTGTCGGTGGTTGAGCGGGAGGAAACCCAGTTCCGCCGGACCCTGGCCACCGGCTCCACCATCCTCGACGAGCACCTTGGCTCGCTGCAGCCAGGTGGTGAGCTGCCGGGCTCGGTGGCCTTCCTGCTGCACGACACCTACGGTTTCCCTGTCGAGGTAACGGCCGAGGTGGTGGCCGAGCGCGGTTTCACCGTCGATCAGGCCGGGTTCGTAGTCGAGATGGCAGCCCAGCGGGCCAGGGCCAAAGCGGCCCGTCGGCAGAGCTCCCAGGTCGCCGACCTCGACCAGATCCAGACCCTGCTCGACACCTCGGGCCAGACGGACTTTGTTGGGCGCGGCGAGTTGGTTGATGTCCCGGCCACCATTTTGGCCGTCACCGGCGACGCTGGTTCATCAGCGTCGGTGTTTCTCGACCGTTCCCCGTTCTACGCCGAATCCGGGGGCCAGATCGGTGACACCGGAACCATCACCACCGGGACCGGCGTCGCCACCGTTACCGACACCGTCTATGCCGTGCCTGGCGTGCACCGCCAGGTCGTCGACATGGTCGAGGGCGAGTTGCAGCCGGGCCAGCAGGCAACGGTCACGGTGGATGTGGAAAGGCGCAACGCCATCCGCCGTCATCACACCGCCACCCATCTGCTCCACTGGGCCTTGCGTCAGGTGCTGGGTGATCAGGTGAAACAGCAGGGGTCGATGGTCGGCCCCGACCGTCTGCGTTTCGACTTCAGCCATTTTGATCCCCTGACCCCTGAGCAGATCGCCCGCATCGAGGACATGGTCAACGAACAGATTCTGGCCAACCCCGCCGCTGAGCACCCCGAGGTGACCAGGGCCGAGGCCGAGGAGATGGGGGCCATTGCCTTCTTCGGCGACAAGTACGGCGACCTGGTGCGGGTGTTGCGGGCCGGGCCATCACTTGAGTTCTGTGGTGGCATCCATGTCACCGCCCTCGGTGACATCGGGCTGGTGAAGATTGTGTCTGAGGGGTCGATCGGATCCAATCTGCGCCGGGTCGAGGCCGTGGCCGGGGCGGCCGCCATCGAGCTGCTTCGAGCGGAACAGCAGGTGGTGGATAGCACCGCCAACCTGCTCAATGTGCCCCGGGGCGATGTCATCGACGGTGTGGCCAAGCGGGTGGCCGAGATCAAGGCCCTGAAGGACGAACTGCGCGCCGTCAAGGCGTCACTGGCCCTGGGCCAGGCCGCTGAGCTGGCGGTGGGAGCGGTGGACGGCATCGTCGTTGCCCGCGTCGACGGACTGGGACGCAACGAGATGAAGGATCTGGCCGTCGCCGTTCGCAACCGCGACGGTGTACGGGCCGCGGTGATCGGTGGCGCCCCCGATGGTGGGGGAGCGGCCCTGGTGGCGGCGGTGCGTCCCGACGGTGGTCTTGAGGCCGGAGCCCTCATCGCCGATGGAGCCAAGGCCATCAAGGGAGGCGGGGGCAAGGGAGCCGAGGTGGCCATGGCCGGGGGTAAGGATCCATCCGGTGTCGACGAGGCGCTGGCGCTGTCATCGTCGGCGGCCGGGATTGCCGACCAGGCGTGAGTGATCACGATCGGGCGGCGGGGTCTGGCGTTGGCGATCATGATCGCCAACGGCGAGCCCTTGGCCTCGACCTCGGAGATCAGCGAATCGGGGTTGCCATCTGCGACTCGGCCCGCACCGTTGCCACTCCGTTGGAGACGGTGCAGCGCTCCGGCGACCGGACCGTTGACCACGCCCGAATCGAGGAATTGGTGTTGGTGAACGAGGTGGCCACGATCGTTGTCGGTCTGCCGTTGTCGCTCGACGGCACGGTCGGCCCTGCCGCCCGACGGGTCTTGACCGAGGTCAAGAAGCTGCGGAAGCGGTCATCGGCCGAGGTCGTGACCCACGACGAGCGCCTCTCGACGGTCCAGGCCCAGGACTCCCTCACCAGCCAGGGCATCGGCGGGCGCAAGGGGCGCACGGTGATCGACCAGCTGGCGGCAGCGGTCATCCTCCAGTCGTGGATCGATTCCGGCCGCTGACCTACCGGCGGTTGAGCTGGCGGCGGCCGGGTAGAACGTGAACAGGCCGTACTTCAATGAGGCCGTATTCAAAGAAGCAGTACTTTCATCGAATAGGCGGAGGGTGCTGCCGATCGGGATTACCGCTGGCCTAACATGGCCTGGTGAGCATCCTCGACAAAGACAATGAGGACGTTGAGTACCTCGGCTGGGAAGATGAAGATGACTTCGTGACCGTCCGGGCCGGTGGTTTCCGCATCGTTCGAGCCCTCGTCGCGCTGGTGATCCTGGTTGCCATTGGTTGGTTTCTCTACATCGGGGTGCGGTCCTGGTTCAGCTCCCAGCTCGACCCCGATGGCGAGCCCGGTGCGGCCGTAACCGTCAACATTCCCTCCGGAGCCACCACCGGTGATATCGCCGAATTGCTGGAAGCGAACGGGGTGGTGCCCAACAGCACCTTCTTCCGCTACTTCGCCGAATGGACCGGTGAGGGCAACTTCCAGGCCGGCGAGTACTTTCTGAACGAGAACTCCTCAGCCGAGGAGGCAATCGCCACCCTCAACATCGGTCCGATACCTCCCGAGTTCGACCGCTTTGGCGTGCCCGAGGGCCTGTGGGTATCGGAGATGTTGCCCCAGATCGCTGAGCAGTTGCCCTCTGTCACCGTCGGGGAACTCCAGGCCGTGCTCAACTCCGGCCAGTTGGAGCCTCGCTACCGACCGGCCGGGGTTACCAGCTGGGAAGGCCTGCTCTTCCCCGCGTTCTACCAGATCGAAGACGATGCCACCCCGGTCGAGGTGTTGGCCAAGATGAACAACGAGTTCGCCCGGGTCACCGCTGCCCTCGGCTACGGAGCGGCCGAGACGACGCACAACCTGTCGGCCTACGAGGTGATCATCATCGCCTCGATGATCGAAGCCGAGGCCAGGACCGAAGAGGACAGGGCCAAGATCTCCCGGGTCATCTACAACCGGCTGCAGCAGGGCTGGGCCCTCGGCATCGACGCCACCTGCGTCTACAGTACCGGACAGCGGGGAATTGAGCTGACCGTCGATGTTCTCGATGACTTCGAGAACCCCTATGCCTGTCGCAAGAACACCAAACTGCCGCCTACACCGATTGCCGCTCCCGGCAAGGCTTCGCTGGATGCGGCACTCAATCCAGCCGATGGCGATTGGCTCTGGTACGTGCTCAAGGACGCCGACGGCAACCACCTTTTCACCGACGATGCCGAAGAGTTCGAGATCCAGAAGCAGAAGTCGAAGGACGAGGGCCTGTTCTGAGCGAACTATCAGGGGCCACTCGTTTGGCCGCGGTTATTGGCGATCCCGTACGCCATTCGCTGTCGCCGACGATCCACAACGCCGCCTTCTGGGCCCTCAACCTCGACTGGGTCTACGTGGCCCTGCCGGTGGCGGCCGGTCGGGGAGCAGCGGCGGTGGAGGCCATGACCACCCTCGGGATCGAGGGTCTTTCGGTGACGATGCCCCACAAGGCTGATGTGGCCGCCGCCGTTCAGGAACGAACCCCTGTTGTCGAGCGCCTGGGGATGAGTAACTGCGTGTCCGTCGTCGACGGGGTGACCGTGGGCGACAGCACCGACGGTGATGGTTTTGTCCGCTCCCTGACGATCGAAGAGGGCGTGACGCTGCAGGGCCGACGAGTGGCCGTGATCGGCACCGGGGGAGCGGCGAGCGCCATCATCGAGGCTGTCGGGCGCCAGAACCCAGCCGAGTTGCTGGTCATCAGTCGTTCGCCCCAGCGGGCCGAGCAGGCCTCGGCGTTGGCTGCTGCGGCCAAACCCGCCCCCGTCGATGCCGTGGCCGATGCCGAGATCATCGTCAACGCCAGCCCGGTTGGGATGGCGGGCGGCCCCCAGCCCGAGGGTGTTCCCCTACCGATCGAAACCCTGGCCGCGAACCAGGTCGTGGTCGACATCGTCTATCAACCGAGGCAGACCCCGTTGCTGCTGGCGGCGGCCAAGGCCGGGGCCCGAACCGTGAACGGGGTCGGGATGCTAATGCACCAGGCCGCCATCGCCTTCGAACATTGGACCGGTGTTGCCGCCCCGCTCGATGTGATGCGCTCGGCCGCATTTCCGCCCGGCCGCCGCCCCGCTGACGACGAGGGTCGGTAGGACCTGCTCGAGTGTGGCGCCTGACTGCCGACGTTGACGGGGCGGACTCCGTACCGGACGGCAGAAGAGGATGACTGATGCTACAAGGCTCAATTCAGAACTTCGCGTTGAATGAAGTTCTCGGACTTCTCTCAACAACGGCGAAAACCGGCAGATTCGACTTGAAGGGCAATCGCGGTAGCGGGGTGCTGCGGCTCAACGAAGGCAACCTCGTCGGCGCCACCGCCAGCAACACCGCCAACGGCTCCGCCCCGAGGACATCCTGTTCGAACTCATGCGGTTCGAGGAGGGCACCTTCAGCTTCTCGCCCTCGGATCAGGAAGAGGGCGAGTTCTCCCATGAGGTGAACGATGTGCTGGCGTCGGCCCGTGATCGTCTCACCGACTGGCACAAGATCGAGACGATTGTGCCCTCGTTGCGCCACACCGTCGGCCCCAACGCCCAACTGCCGTCGAACGAGGTTCGCATCGGCCAGCAGGAGTGGTCGACCCTCATCGCCATTGCCGACGGCTGCCCCGTGACCGCGGTCTGTGATGTGTTGGCGTTGGGCGAGGTTGACGGGAGTCGTCAGATCAAGGGTTTGGCTGAGCGCGGTCTGGTATCCATCAGCCCGCCCAAGAGTGGCTCGACCACCTATCGCCGGGCCAATGCCACTGAAGAGCTGATCTCTCCCGAGGCGGTAGCGGCCGGTGCTGAGGCCATGGCAAACGAAGGGTGCGATCCCGCGCTGCCTGGCTCAGTGATGTTGTCGGCCGCCACGGAACTGATCGTTCCCGGCAGGCCGGCCCCGGTGGAGCGCCGAGCCGAGCGCCCGCCAACACCCCCCAAGTCGGCGGCCGTACCTGCAGCCGCCGCGCCGTCAGAGGTGGGAACGGCGGCCAAAAAGGGTAAAGATGACAAGCCGGAACGTGAACGGGTAGGTGGCCTGTCGATGCGCTACTTCAAGAGCGACAACTAGGTGCGCTGCCCGCCGCAGGCCCGATGACCCTGGACGAGGCGCCTTTGGCCGCGCTTCTGGCCCTGTTCGGGCTGATCGTCGGGCCGTGGTTGGCGGTCGTTGTCGACCGGGCGGTCGAGCGGATTCGACCCGCCCCTGAACACCGTTGTGTGCACTGCGAGACGGGCCAGGGGTGGGGTTCGCTCATCCCGGTGAAGCATTGGGCCCAGCGCTGCGCGAACTGCGCCAAGGTGAAGGGTCTGCGTTATGTCACGGTCGATCTGACCACGGCACTGTTGTTTGCCCTTCTGGGTCTGCGTTTCGGTACCGGCTGGCAGTTGTGGCCCTACCTCGGCCTGGCCGCGGTGCTGACCGTGCTTTCCGTCATCGACATCGAAACTCATTTGTTGCCAAACATCGTGGTCTGGCCCAGTTTCTGGGCGTCGCTGTTTCTGGTCCTCGTCATCAGCGGATCCCAGGGCAACAGTACCGCCATCTACGCCGCCCTGCTGGGGGCGGCGGTGTTCAGCGGCTTCCTCGGGATTGCCCACCTCATCAATGAGCAGGGCATGGGTTTCGGGGATGTGAAACTCGGCCTGCTACTCGGGCTGTTTGTCGGCTGGCTCAACACCGACCTGCTGTCGGCCGTGCGACTCGTCTTCTATGCCATCTTTGTTGCCCTGTTGGCCGGGGGCCTTGTCGGCCTGGCCATTAACGTGGTCCGCAGGCGGCGTGGAACCGAGATTCCCTTTGGGCCCGCACTTGCCGCCGCGTCTCTGGTGATTATCCTGGTTTCGCCTGCCCTGGCCTTCGACTGAACTTCGGCTGCGGTTGGCCCTGCAGGTACGATTCCATGGTGAAAAGTCGCGCCATCGTCCTCTTTGGTCTCCCCGCCGCCGGTAAGTCCGAGGTCGGTCGGGTGTTGGCCGACCTGCTGGGTCGACGCTTCGTCGACATCGACAAGATCGTGGCCGCTGAGATGGGCGAGGCGGCAAACGTTGACGGCTCCGGGTCCGACGCCCGAGACGACAGCATCGGAGCTGATGGCGGTCACGCCGAGGTTCAACGTCGTCAAAGCGAGATCCTCGCCGCGGCCGCGGCCGACAGCGCCAGCAGCAACAGCGCCAGTGACAGCGGCCCGTCGACTCCGGTCATTGTCGTCCGCAGCAATGTGGTGGCGACCGAGGCCAACCGGCGGCTGCTATCGGACGCGAGCCAAACCGTTTGGATCGACGCGCCGGACGAGGTGCTGTCGAAGCGCCTGGGAATGGCG
>Ga0316190_10000823_pt1 | contig 22046 bp, 18 predicted proteins | sample Eddworburrow2_MG_FD_204929 | JGI IMG/M metagenome (GOLD analysis project Ga0316190, IMG submission 204929) | Coastal sediment microbial communities from Maine, United States - Eddy worm burrow 2 | ecosystem: Environmental > Aquatic > Marine > Coastal > Sediment | place: USA: Maine | collected... | reverse complement strand
CCGATCACCCGAAATAGTTCGACAAATTCACAGACAGGACACTAGGTGCCGCGGCAGGCTGGGTTCGTCCGTCCAGCTAGTGAGCGCCCGAAATCGGGGGCCGATCACAGACATGGGAGCCACAATGGAATCGAAGTCGTCGTACACCCTCATTCTCGCAGCGAAGCCTGGGGTGGGCCCATCGCCTGGGGGCGAAGGCTGGGACTCGTATGCGGCCGAGTACATGGCCTTCAATGAAGAGATCGCCGCTGCAGGTGTGTTGAAGGGAGGCGAGCCGGTGCACCCTCCCGACACCGCCACCACGGTCCGGGTCAGCGACGGCGAGGTCAAGCTCCATGATGGGCCGTTCGCCGAGCTCGATGAACAGGTCATCGGCTGGTATCTGATCGAGGTCGAAAACCTAGACGACGCGGTGGCATGGGCAGCGAACATCCCCGTCGCCAGTCGTGGCTATGGAGCGGTCGAGGTCAGGGCCAACGTCGACTTCACCCAGGGCGCCAACTGACCTATGGGCGACACTCCTGGCGAGCCTGCGTTCGACGAAGCGTTCGGCGCAATCTACCGACGGGAGTGGGGGCAAGCGGTCGCCGTGGTGATGGCCAATGCCCGTGACCTGGCCCTGGCAGAAGACTGTGTACAAGAAGCCTTCGGTCGAGCGATGAAGGCGTGGAGCAGCGATGGATTCCCGGACAATCCAGGGGCTTGGATTCGGGTGGTGGCCAAGCGACTTCTGATCGACCATGTCAGATCGGCGGACGCTGGGCGCCGCGCACACTGAGAACACAGCTGCAGCTCAGAGCCGACCAGCAACAACAAGACAACGCGGCCCACAGATCGACCGACGTCGAGAACGAATTGATGACAGGTTGTGTTGACCTGAGTTCGCCCCCGGGGTGTTGGTAGTTGAAGAGTGCCGCGGCTGGCAAGACTCGTCCGTCCACAGGGTGGGGCCCCAGAGCTTCCTCCCTGGGCTTGGGCGCTCCCCGTCCTCGTCCGGCTCGCTGGCGCTCGCGCGGCCGAAGGTGCTCGGGCAAACTTGTCACAAAATCAAGAGTCCCCGCCCCCAAGCACCTAATGGGGTGCTGGTCAGAGGGCGGGGTCGGGGAGTCGGGCTTCTCGATGCTGCTCGTCGGCTGGCACTCGGACGCCTTCACCGATGACCGACACCTCCTCCACCCGTGCTCCCGGGCCGATCGTCGAGCCCGGTCCGATTACCGAATGGGAGACCAAGGCCCCGCTCCGCACGGTGGCGTTGGGCATGATGATGGCCCGCTCCAGCTGGGCACCCGATTCGATCACCGCGCCTTCCATGATCACCGAACTGGAGATCATGGCGTCGCGATGGACGGTGGCCGCGGCGTGGGCATGGCCCTGGGGAAGCAGGGCCGATCGTTCGAGAATATCCATCTGAGCCTGGATGTAGGCCACCGGTGTCCCGGTATCGATCCAGTACGAGGAAGATTGTTGGGCGAACATCACCCCATCGGCAGCCATGCGAGGGAACGTCTCGCGCTCGATGGATACCTTTCGACCCGGAGCAATACGCTCGATGATCGAAGGCTCGAAAACATAGGTGCCGGCGTTGATCCAGTTGCTCGGCGAGTCATCAGCGTCGGGCTTTTCCACAAAGGCCTCCACGCGACCGTCTGCCGCGATGGGCACCACCCCGAACCGTGAGGGGTCCTCGACCCGGTGGAGGGCAATGGTCGCTTCCGCGCCCGCCTGATGGTGTTTCACCATCAGCTTGCGGATGTTCAGATCGGTGAGCACATCACCGTTGACCACAATGAACGTCTCGGTCATCCCGGCCTCGCGCGCGGCGAAGCGGATCGCCCCCGCGGTACCCAACGGCTCGGGCTCGACCGCGTAAGACAGTTTCACGTCACCCAGTCGGTAGTCGGGGTACCGGCTCGTGAAGGCCTCGGGACGAAACCCGAGCGAGAGCACCACTTCGTCTACGCCGTATCCACCAAGATGGTCGACGACCCATTCGATCATCGGCCGGTCGACGACCGGCAACATCTGTTTGGGGGTATCACTGGTCAGGGGCCGAAGCCTCGTCCCGAAACCGCCGACGAGCACCACAGCCTTCACGCCAGGCTCTCCGCCATGATCGGGCGGGGTGGTAGGTCAGCCGCCGCTGTCCTCGGTCGAATCACTCTCATCAGACCCGTCACTCTCGTCAACTTCCTCGTCTCCGCCGTTCTCATCGCCTTCGGTTCCATCGCCCCCGCTGTCGTCCTGATTCTCATCAGTACTGTCGCCGTCGGGGTCGTCCGGGTCACCGCCATCATGGGGAGCAGGGACGACATCGGTCACCTGGTCCACTCCGTCCACGGTCGGCGGAATCGGGATGTCCTCCCCGTCGGGAATGAACGCGAGGGTCCAGGCTTCACGATCGGTCAAATAGCGGGCGTCATTGAGGTCGCTGGTGATCAATTCCGGCTCGGCGTCGATATCTTCGATGGACCACCGGGCGAGCTTGACCTCCCCGGGCCCCTGATCGCCACACTCGTCCCCATTGGTGAAGGTGTCACCGTTGGGCAAGGTCATCGAGTCGTCGGTGAGATCCACACCGACCTCGAACAGGAAATCCCCGATCTGGGCTTCCTCGCCGGCCGCGAGCGATGACGACGGGTGAATATGCATGATGCCGTCATCATGGCTGTGGATGCCCCGGGCGTCGCCCTGGGTATCGCTCAGAGGGGGTAGAAAGCTGTCACAGACATAGAGCCCGAACGCGCTGTGCCAGTGGTCGACGCCAAGTCGGGGTGCGGTGCTGCCCGGCGCGGTGAGCTGAGAGCGGGCAAAAAGCACCGCCCCAATACCGAGCACGACGATCGCGGCCACTGCGGCAGAGAAACCGACGTCCCGGCTCTGCCCGCCGGACCCTCCACCCTTGCCCGCGGTGGGTCGTACCGACCCCGTCCCTTTGGCCATTGCGTCGCGCGCCGCCCTGCTCTTTTTGGAGCGGGAGGCTGCGTCACTGCTGGTCGTCTGTTCGTTTTTATCCGGTCTGGCCATGAGACTTCGACGTTACCCGTCCGGAGTCCCGCTTCGACAGCACCCGGTGATTCTTTCTGCTCAACTCGTCGAACAAGGTGGCATACGACTCAGCCACCGCCGCCGGAGAGGCCCAGCCTTCAACGAACGAACGACCGTTCCGACCGAGTCGTATCCGTTCGCTGGGCTGTTCCACCAGCACATGCAGGGCCTCCACAAAGGCGTCGGTGTCCTCGGACGGTACGGCCAGACCGGCATCGGAATCAGCGATCACCCGAGCCACCTCGGTGCCCACATCGACACTGGCCACGATCGGCCGACCGGCCGCCAGGATCGAATAGAGCTTCGAGGGCACGCTCGACCGAGCGAGCCCCCGTTTCAACGGCACGACATGCACATCGGCGGCCGCCAGGACCTCCGGCACCCTCTCGGGTGGCTGCAAACCGACGAACCGTACGTTGGTCATGCCCTTTGCCTGGGCCATCAGGCCTGTGCGCGCCGATCCCCCACCATTGATCACAAACACCACATCGGGCTGGTCGACGAAGGTCTTGGCCGCGTCGAGCACCATGTCGAGCGATTGCGACAGACCGACATTCCCGGCGTACATCACCACGGTCTTGCCGACCAGCCCGTACTCCCGCCGATAGGCGTTGTCGGGGTCCGTCGGCCTGATCCGATCGGTATCGACGAAGTTGGGGATGACCCGGACCTGGCCACGATCTGTTCCTTGCCTGGGCCTCGGCGCCTTGGCGATCAGGCCGGGCTTGTCGATCTTGGCCCGAACGTTCTCGGCCAGATCCTCGCTCAGCACCGTCACGACATCGGCGTTTCGGTACAAGAACCGCTCCAACCCCTGGGCGATGGAGATCAGGCGGGGCGAGCGGAGCACCCCCAACTCGATGGCGACATCGGGGAAGACGTCCTGGATGTTGAACACGAAAGGTGCCCGATGACGGCGGGCGACGGCGAGTCCGGCCACGCCGAGCGTGATCGGCGGCGACATCGCCAACACCCCATGAACCGGCCCGCGAGTGACCAACCCGACCAAGGTGGACAGAGCGGTGAATCCGGCAAAGGCGAGAGCCCGAGCGGGGATATTGGTCTTGTCGGTGGGAAACGGATGCACCCGCGTTATTCGTCCCCAGTCCAGTTCCTCGGTCGCCATGAGCCTGCGCTCCCAGCCGGGTTCCACCCGATGCGACAGATACCAGGGCAGCGCGGTGATGATGTGCAGGCGCCGGCCGCAGGCGATCAAACCATCGGCAATGCTGCTCATCACCTCACCGGTCGGGGCCACGTCGGGACGGAAATGGGGGCACAGGACCACGAGTTCGGACTCGGATTCGGCTCTGTTCACGAGGCCACCGCCCGTCGATAGGACTCTTCGAGCCGAGCGGCGGACAACGCGGGAGCGAATCGCTGCGCTCGGGCCCGGCCGCGCTCGGCCAGATCTCGCCGCACCTCCGCATCACCCAGCACGCGACCCATGGCCGCCGACCATGCCCGCGGGTCTTCGGGGGAAACCAGGATCGCTGCGCCACCGACGACCTCGGGCAGCGAGGTGGCGTCGGCCGCGAGTACGGGCAGACCCCAACCCATCGCCTCGATCGTCGGCACTCCGAAGCCTTCGTGCATGGACGGAAACGCTAGCGCTGTAGCCCGCCGATAGAGGACATCGAGCTCGGTCTGGGGGACGCGGCCCAGCCGGTGGACCCGATCGGCCAACCCAAGACTCATCACCTGGCGACGCAGATCGTCCTCGGCCGCGGCGGGTCCACCGGTGAGCACGAGCTCGACATCCGGGTGGTCTCTAACCAACAGGGCAAGGGCATCGACCAGGACCCGATGATTCTTGTGGGGATAGGTGATCGCGGGGTACAGGAAGTACCGATGCCCGATGTCGTGCCGTTCCATCACGGTCGTGTCGTCCGCATCGTCGAGCGACATCGGCGCTCGGGAACGAAGCGAGATGGCGGGTGGCACCACATCGATGGCCTCGATGGGCACGCCGAGCCGGTCGACCACCTCGGCGCGCACATGCTCGGTGAGCACGACAATCCGGTCGGCGGCCGCCGCCGATCGGGGAATCGTGAGCTGGCTGTAGCGCCGTTTGGCCACCGAGAAGTTCTGGGGGTGGGTGAGCGGCTGCAGATCGAAGATGGTCAACAGCAGCGGACACCTTCTCCCGTTCCGGTCTTGCGACGGTCCTTGATCCCATGATGTCGGTGGCACGATGCCCCCAGCGTGATGTACCAGATCGACATGGTCGCGACGGGTCCTCCATTCCAGCCAGCTGGACTCGGCGACCAGCCGGGCCGCCTTGTTTCGCCCGCTCAACCGGATGGTCTTCACGCAATGGCGATCGCGCAAGCCCGGATAGGTCCGATCGAGGTCGGCCAGGGCGTACACGACGAGCTCGATCTCCGGATCGTCGAGGGCGAGCAACAGGCGAATGGTGTATTCCTCGCTGCCTCCCACCACGCCCGGCACCAGCCATAGCAGGTTGACGCCAATCCTCATTCGTCAATACCCTTCTGACGGGGATCACGGCCCTCCTGACGGGGATCACGGCCCTCCTGACGGGGATCACGGCCCTCCTGACGGGGACCACGAACCCGACCCGCCACTTCCTCGTAGACGGCCTCCAACCGGTCGGCCACACGGTCCCACGTGAACCGAGCCGCGGCCAGCCGTTCGCCCTCCGAGCCCAGTCCCTGAGCCAGATCAGGGTCTTCCAGCACCGTGTTCATCGCGGCGGCGATGGCGCCGACATCGGTGGGGTCCACCACCAAGCCACCCCCTCCCACGACCTCCTCGGTGGCGGTACCGGCAGAGGTGACCACCGGGGTGCCCTGGGCCATCGCCTCAGCCACCGGAAGCCCGAAACCTTCGAGCAAGCTCGGATAGCAGAACAACTGGGCTCCGGCGTAGAGGGCGGCCAGCTCGTGGCGGGGTACGAAGCCAAGGGGACGAATCCGCCCCGCCGCGGACGCGAGCAGCGAGCCGGTCTCGGCCCCCCAGCCGTCAGGACCGACGAGCACGAGGTCGAGATCGTTGCGACCCAATCGAGTGAACGCTTCCACCAAGCGCCGGAGATTCTTGCGAGGCTCCACCGAACCCGTCCAGAGGACATAGGGCCGGTTCAGGCCGTAGGCGGCCCGAACCCGACCTACCCGGTCGGGGCCAACCGGGACCGGCTCGGTGCCGAGGGGGATCACCCTCACCCGTTCAGCAGCGAAGCCGGCGGCGACACAATCGCGCCGAGTGGCCTCCGAAGGGCAGACGACCATGTCGGCGCGGCGCAACGCCAGCTCCAGTGCCCGCTCAAAAAAGCGTCGACCGTTCGCCGTGAACCAGCTCGGCTCATGACGAAAGGCCAAGTCGTGGAGGGTGTAGACGAGAGGGGCGCTCGGTGGCGGCACGGCGATCCCGGTGGCGTGGATGACATCGACGCCCCCGGTGGCCCGTTCCACCGGGGGATAGCGGATCGTATGCCAGCACTCATACAGCAGGCGCCGAGGCAGGGGCAACGCCCGCACCGGGACCGTCGGAGCCCACACGCGCGGGTCCCATGCCGCGGACGGCGGTCGACGATGGTGGGCGGTGACGCCGACCAACCCGACCCGACCCCGTTTCTCCAGGGCGCGGAGGGTCTCGAGGGCCGCCACCGCGGTGCCGCCCGGGACCCGGTGCCAGCTCTGCTCGAGGGTGAAGGCGATGCGCAACATCATGAGGTCAAACAGACTCCGGTGAGCGGGTGTTGTCGGCCCGCAGACCGGTATTCGAGCAGGTGGATGGGGCCACCGTCCACACCGGGAACAAATCCGGCCGCACCCCTACGGGCTTCTCCCTGGGAGCGGCCATCAAGGTTGTGATCGCTCCGGCACTGAGCGCTGCACCCCCTCGGTAGGCTGACCACCCTTCGATCCCCCGACCGGCCACCCTTCGATCCCCCGACCGCACGTCAACGCGGGGGCCCTCGGCCCCGCCGGGCGATCGGCATAAGCGAACGAGCAGGAGGACCAGATGGCCGCAGCACCCAAACAGGCGAGCGGTGAGGACAGGTCGTTGGTGGGCGATGGGGGCTTCATTTGTGGCCTCCCCGAACAGCTCCCCCGAGAGTTGCCCGCCGACCTGCATCCAGGTCGCGCGTCGGCAATCGTCAACAGTGACCTGAAGTGGGTCAGCGGCACCACCCTCCGCTACCACTTCTTTGACGAAACCGGGTTCGACTGGGATCGCAATCGATTTGAATGGGGCGGCTCACAAGGCCAAAAAGAAGTGGTCCGCCAAGCCTTCGATGCATGGGCTGCCCTCAAGATCGGGATCGACTTCCAGGAAGTCGACCTGGCGTCCGAAGCCGAAATTCGCATCGGGTTCGTCAAAGGTGACGGCGCCTGGTCATGGATGGGGCGTCAGATTCTCAATCAGCCCACCACCGCCCGGACCATGAACTTCGGCTGGAATCTGGTCGGTGATCCCGATACCGCGATCCACGAGATCGGCCATACGTTGGGGATGCCCCACGAGCATCAGAACCCCTTTTCGGGCATCGTCTGGGACACCGAGAAGGTGTATGCGGCGCTGGCCAAGCCGCCAAACCGTTGGTCGCGCGACAAGACCTTTCACAACATCTTGCGCAAGCTGTCCCCCGACGAGGTCAGCGGCTCCAAGTGGGATCCCAACTCGGTCATGCACTATCCGTTTGCCGCCGGACTCATCCAGACCCCGGCCAAGTATCGGACCCGACCACTCGAGCCCGGGGGCGGGTTGTCGGCCGCCGACAAGCGTTGGGTCCGCCAGTGGTACCCACCGATACGCTCTCGGGTCCCCACGCTCGAACCGTTCGAATCCCGGAAGGTCACCCTCAGTCCGGGTGAGCAAACCCAGTTCATGATCGAGCCGACGGCCACCCGCCGGTACCAGATGTCGACCATCGGTGATGCTGACACGGTGATGGTGCTCGTCGAAGAAGTTGACGGCGAATGGCGTTACCACTCCGGTGACGACGATTCGGGGACCGACACGAACGCGCTGCTCAAAGCCAAGCTGTTCGCCGGTCGCCGCTATCAACTCCGGCTCCGGCTCTACTGGGCCGGAAGATCAGGAGAATTCGGTGTAGCTATGTGGTGATCGTGCCCCAGTGCCTGGGCCTCTGACCGGGTGGTCAGAGGCCCAGGTGACCGGGCGGTCAGAGGCCCAGGCGCCGAGCGAAGTACTCCGCGGTGCGTTCGAGACCTTCACGCAAGGCGACCTCCGGTTCCCAGCGGAGCTTGGCGCGGGCAAGGCTGGCATCGGGCCGCCGTTGGGTTGGGTCATCCACCGGCAAGGACTCGTGGACCACCTCTGACCCCGATCCGGTGACTTCCAACACCAGTCCGGTCAACTCCTTCATCGTGAACTCGCCCTCGTTGCCGATGTTCATCGGCCCGACATGGTCCGAATCGAGCAGAGCGAGAATGCCGCGGACCTCGTCGGCGACATAGCAAAAGCTCCTGGTCTGGGTGCCATCACCATAGATGGTGAGTGGCTCCCCCTTCAGGGCCTGCACGAGGAAGTTGGACACGACCCGACCATCGCCTGGCCGCATCCGCGGCCCATAGGTGTTGAAGATCCGTACGATCCGCACATCGACGTTGTGATAGCGGTGATACGCCATGGTCATCGCCTCGGCGAACCGCTTGGCTTCGTCGTACACGCCTCGGGGGCCGACCGGATTCACATGCCCCCAATACCCCTCGGTCTGAGGGTGTTCTTTGGGGTCGCCATACACCTCGGAGGTCGAGGCGAGGAAGAACTTGGCCCCTTTCTCCTTGGCCAGGCCCAACGAATTGTGGGTACCCAGACTGCCGACCTTGAGGGTCTGGATCGGCATCTCCAGATAGTCCTTCGGGGACGCCGGCGACGCAAAATGCAGTACGGCGTCGACTTCCCCGGGGACCCACACGAACTGGGTCACATCATGGCGGACCAGGCTGAATCCGTCCTGGCCGAACAGATGTTCCACATTCTCGACCGCTCCGGTCAAGAGATTGTCGATCGCGACGACCTCGTCGCCCCGGGCGATCAGCGCGTCACAGAGATGTGATCCCAGAAATCCGGCACCACCGGTCACCACCACTCTGGCCATCAGCGGCGTCCGATCCCGTCATAGGAGAACCCGCGACGCCGCAGCGCCGACCGGTCCAACAGGTTGCGGGCATCGACCACGGCCGGATGCTCCATGACCTCGGCGACCTTGTCGAGATCGAACCATTTGAACTCATCCCACTCGGTCAACACGACCAGCACGTCCGCGTCCTCACACGCGGCGTAGGGGTCGGTCACAATCTCGATCGAATCGAGCACCTCCGGGTTGCCGACCTGCACCGCAGGGTCATAGGCCCGAATGAGGGCTCCACGAGCCGCAAGACGGCCGAGGATCTCGAGGGCGGGCGACTCGCGCAGATCATCGGTGTTGGCCTTGAAAGTCAATCCCCAAGCCGCGATCTTCACCCCTTCCACCGACCCGGCGGCCATGGCCACGACCTTGTCCACCACCCGCTCGAACTGCTCGTCGTTGACGGAGATAACGCCCTTCAATAACCGGAAGTCGTACCCCGCGTCCTCGGCGATACGGCCCATCGCCACCGTGTCCTTGGGGAAACACGACCCACCCCAACCGGGCCCGGGACGCAGAAAGTCGTGACCGATTCGCTTGTCGTAGCCCATGCCCAGCACGACGTCATTGACGTCGGCACCGACCGCCTCACATACCGCCGCCACCGCGTTCACAAACGACAACTTGGTGGCAAGAAAGGCGTTGCAGGCGTACTTGATCGTCTCGGCCGAAGCCGGATCGGTGACCATGAGCGGGGCGGGCACCCCGACGTACAACGACGCGACGCGAATAGCGGCCGATTGGTCGTCGGCGCCGATCACCACGCGATCGGGCTTCATGAAATCGGCGACCGCGGACCCCTCGCGCAAGAACTCGGGGTTGGAGACGACCGACACATCGGACCGCCCGAGCGCCCGTTCGACCACGCGAGTCGAACCGACGGGGACGGTGGACTTATTGATAACCACCGCGTCGTCGGGTAGGACCGGGCCAATCTGGCGGGCCGCGGCCTCGATATAGCTCAGATCCGCCGACCCGTCGGCGCCTTGAGGCGTGGGCACGCACAGATACGAGAATTCGCACTCCCGCGCCGCCCGGGCGGCACCGACCACGAAACTCAACCGGCCCGCCGATACACCCTCCTCGACCAGGCGATCCAGGCCCGCTTCCAGGATGGGGAGCTCACCCCGGTTCAGGGCCGCAACCTTTTCCTCGTCGATATCCGCGCAAATGACCTCATGGCCCAACTGTGCGAAGCAGGCACCGGTCGTCAAACCGACATAGCCGGTGCCGATCACGGCGATCTTGCTCATTCCATCAGCTCTCATCGTCAAGTCAACACCCAGGTAGGAACCCCGGGGACCCCGTCGTCCACCGGATCTCATCGTCGAGGCTACCGACGAGGAGAGTCAGTCCATCCCTTGAATGACGATCCTCCGAAAGACCCTTCGACCTCCGTCGACCTGGGCCCTGCTACCCGGCACACGAGAGCGCGGAATCCTCGGAGGGATTCGCGTCTTGATCGGGGCTGAGGGCCGGAATCGTGGTGGCCGCCGCGTTGGCTTGTCCGGCAACGGTCAGGGACTCCGCACCCTCGTCGCCGGTGACGGCTGGCACATCGCCGCCGGCGACGGCGGCCACATCGGCCGGCGTGACCGGTCCCGGAGCGGTGTCCACCGCCCGATGATCAAACCCGATGACCAGAACCAGCGCCGAATCGGCCAGATCCGCGACCTCGACTACTTCGGCCGGTGGATCGAGGCGGGCGGCCAGGAGGCGAGCCGAACCCTCCTGCCCGGGGGCGTGCTCGATCGTGGTGATGGCGGTATCGAAGGAGTTGGCATTCCCGATACTCATCACGTCGAGATCGAGGGTTTCGAGCTGTCCAGCCACCAGATCGGCCAGCCCCTGTTCTCCGGAACCGTTCAGGATGTGCACGCGAATTCGACGACCGTCTTGGTCCGATGTGCCCTCGACGCCCTCAGAGGGTGGGCGACGAAAGACGTCGAGCGTGGCCTGCGCTTGAGCGATCCTCAAGGACAAGACCTGTTGTTTGGTGATCACTCGATCCTCGACCGGCAAGGTGTACGTGTGCAGGTCTTCGGGCTCGAAGCTTCTGAGTTGGCGGCCCATGGTCGCCAACTCCTGGGCACCCAAACTCTGGTCGATCGTGACACTGTCCAGACCGACGTTGATGAGCCGGTCGAGCGTGAACGGGTTACGCAAACCCTTGTCGATCGCCCTGGCCAAGGCGAGCTGAACGAACTGCTGTTGCCGGTCGATCCGGCCGATGTCGCCGCGGGGGTCCGAAACCCACCGCGTGCCGTCGAAGCTCTCGTAGGCGCGCGACCTGACATAGCCGAGCGCCTGATCCGGATCGAGGACCACACATCCCGGCTCGCTGACCGCCAACCCTGAGCGGCGGTCGCGCACAGCGGTGTCGAGCTGCACCGGCACACCGTCAATGGCCTCCACCAGCTGTTTGAACCCGCGGAAGTCGATCTCCACATAGTTGTGTATCGCGATGTTGAAATAGCCCTGGATGGTCTCGACCAGCATGTCCGGCCCGCCGAACGCCAAGGCGGCGTTGATGCGGGCGTACGACCAGTTCGGGGCGATCGGTACCCACAAGTCCCGGGGGATCGACAGCATCGACACCTCCCGAGCGGTGGCGTTGACCCGCACGATCATCAAGGTGTCGGACAACAGGCCGGTGTTGCCCCGCCCCCGAGTCGCTGGGTCGTCCGGATCGAGCCCATCAGCGCTGTCCACCCCTACGACCAGAACGTTTCGATCCGGTCCCGACGCCGCGAATTCGGGCGTGGCGTTGAGGACATGGCCGAGCGAGACCCGCTGGATGCGCGAGACGGTGTTGTCGGCGTACGCCAGCATGCCCGCAGACGCCAACGCGGCCATGACCATCAGCACATTGAGCGCGAGAAACAGCCTCTGGGGCCATGTCCGCCTTAGGCGGGGGTCCCGGTTGTTCAACCGCTCCATCGACCACCTGATTTCACACCTCGGGAGACTATCAAGTCGCCACGCCGGGCTCAGACAGTCGACACGCCGGGCTCAGCAGGGCGATACGGTGCCGCCCATGGCGAGTATCTGGCTCGACGGCACACTCGTCGATGAGCGAACCGCATCGGTCCGCTTCGATGACCACGGCCTGGTCGTTGGCGACGGGGTGTTCGAGACAATGATGATCATCGACGGCACGCCCTTCGCCATGGGTCGCCACCTGGCTCGGCTCCACCGCTCGGCCGCGGGGCTTGGTCTGTCGATCGGCTGGACCGATGAGGCCCTGCGCAACGCCGCGACCGAGCTGATCGCCGCCAACGACGCGCGCCGGCGACGATGCCGCCTGACCGTCACCGGCGGATCGAACTCGCTCGGCTCCGGGCGCGACGACACATCGACATCCACCGTGATCCTCGCGCTCGGCCCCCTGAACAAGCCCGCCCCGTCGGCCTCGGTCATGACGGTCCCTTGGTCCCGGAACCCCAACAGCGCCACCGCAGGGCTGAAGACGACGTCCTACGCGGAGAATGTCATCGCGCTCGCCGCGGCCCACGCCCGAGGGGGCGATGAGGCCATCTTCGCCGATACGGCCGGGAATCTGAGCGAAGGAACCGGGTCGAACATCTTTCTCGTGCGCGACGGGCAACTCCTCACCCCCGCGCTCAGCACCGGTTGTCTGGCCGGCGTCACCCGCGCCCTCGTGCTCGAGCTCACCGGTGCCATCGAGACCGAGCTGCCCCTCGCCGCTCTGGCATCGGCCCCCGAGGCCTTCCTCACGTCGACGACCCGTCTGGTCCAACCGATCGCCTCCGTCGACGATGTAGCGCTCGGCACAGCACCAGGTCCTGTGACCGCAGCGGCCGCCGCCGCCTTCGCCACGCTGATCAGCGGCGACCTCGATCCCTGAGCAGGTCGGCACTAGTGGACGGGCCGCAGATGGACAACGTCGGCAACCGTGACCTCGTGGGTCGAGCCGTGGTCATCGGCCACCATCAGATGCCCCGCCTCGCTGACGTCCAGCGCGGTCCCCTCATAGCTCCGGGCTTCCAGCTGCACTCGAACCCGCTGGCCGAGGGTGGCACTGTGGCGGCGATACAGCTCCCTCACCGTCGCCGGAGACTCGAGCCCCGCAGCGAGGATGGCGAATCGGCGCAGGGTGAGTACCAACAACTCCTCGCGGTCGATCTCGCGGCCGGCGACCAGATTCAATGCCGTCGCGGTATCGGTCAGCTCCGCGGGCATCATCGGAAAATTGACATTGATCCCGGTGCCGACGACGAGCACATCGATCGATGAGCCAACCAAGCGGGATTCGGCCAGGATGCCGGCACATTTCAGGTCGACCCCACCGGGACCCGCCCCGCGCACCACCAGATCGTTGGGCCATTTCAGGGCCACGGGCGCGCCGGAGACCTCACCGGCCGCTTCTGCCGCGGCGATGGCCATGGCGTGAGTGACCAGATGAGCCTCCGAGGCCCGAACGGTCGGACGGATCATGACCGAAAACAGCAGACCGGATCCGGGCGGCGCGTCCCAGGCCCGATCCCGCCGACCACGGCCGCGGCGCTGATGATCCGTGACCAGCACCTGGGGCAACGCCGGATCGATCAGGCCGAGCAGATCCTTGTTGGTGGACCCCGTGTCGCTCACCCACCGGATGGCTGAAAAGTCCGAGTGCCCAAGACGCTCCCTCACCCGAACCTCACGCGCGTCCGAGAGATGGTTTGTGGGACCGGTCAACATGGCGTAACCATATGATGTGTTCAACAAGGTCCTCATCGCCAACCGCGGCGAGATCGCAGTCCGGGTCATCCGCACTTGTCGGGAGATGGGAATTGCGACCGTCGCGGTGTATTCGGAACTCGATCGAGATGCTCTGCATGTCCGGCTCGCCGACGAGGCGTACGCCCTCGGGGGTCGAACCGCAGCCGAGAGCTATCTCGCCACCGACACCATCCTCGACGTCATCACCAAGAGTGGCGCAGAGGCGGTACACCCCGGCTACGGCTTCTTCTCCGAAAACGCCGATTTTGCTCGGGCGATCACCGACCTCGGGGTGACCTTCATCGGACCTCCGCCCGAGGCCATCGAGGTGATGGGCGACAAGATCTCCGCCCGCGAGGCCGCGGAGAAGGTCGGCGTCGCGGGGGTGCCGGGCAGCAATGATCTGATCGACTCGGCCGAAGACATCAAGGCGTTCGGTGCTGAATTCGGGTACCCGGTGGCCATCAAGGCAGCCTACGGCGGAGGCGGCCGCGGCATGAAAGTCGTAGGAGACGAGAGCGGTGCCGAGGCTGCACTCGATTCGGCCCGCCGCGAGGCAAAGGCCTACTTCGGGCGCGACGAGGCGTACTTGGAGCGCTATCTGACCAAGCCCCGCCATGTCGAGATCCAGCTGCTGGCCGACTCCCACGGCAACTGTGTGTACCTCTCGGAGCGGGATTGCTCCGCCCAGCGGCGCCACCAGAAGCTGATCGAAGAGGCTCCCGCCCCCGCACTCTCCGAGGAGGTGCGCGTCGCCATGGGCGAGGCGGCGGTCAAGGTGGCCCAAGGCTGCGGCTACACCAATGCCGGGACCGTCGAGTTCCTCTACGAGGACGGCGAGTTCTACTACCTCGAGATGAACACGCGGCTCCAGGTCGAGCACCCCGTCACCGAGCTGGTGACCGGGCTCGACCTCGTGGAACAACAACTGCTCGTCGCGGCGGGGGAACCTCTCGGTTTCACCCAGAACGAGGTGTCGGTGACCGGTCACGCCATCGAGGTTCGGATCAACGCCGAGAATCCTGCCGGAGGCCGGTTCTTGCCCTCCCCCGGCACCATAGAGAGCCTCACGCCCGCTCAGGGGTACGGAACCCGCTGGGACGGCGGCTACCAGAGCGGTGACGAGATCAGCCAGTACTACGACAACCTTGTCGGCAAGCTCATCGTCTGGGGTGCGGACCGCGACGCCGCCATCCGCCGCATGCAGCGGGCCTTGGGCGAGATGACGATCTCGGGCGTGCACACCACGATCCCGGCCGACCTCGCCATCCTGGCCGCGGAAGAATTTCAGCAGGCCACCCACTCCACCAACTGGGTCGAGAACGGGCTGGACCTGTCGACCATCGAGATGCCTCCCGCCGCACCGGTCCAAGACAGCGATGACGAGGAACCAAAGGTCCGCCGCGACATCGATGTCGAGGTGAACGGCAAGCGGTTCTCGGTGGCCATGTGGGTGCCCGAGAGTGGACCCACCGCACCCGCCGGTGGTGGAGCCAAGACCGCGGCTCGTCCCCGACGTGCCGCGGCCGCGGCTACCGGCGGAGGTGGTTCGGGCTCGGTTGCGGTTCCCATGCAGGGCACGATCGTCAAGGTGCTGGTCGCCGTGGGCGACGAGGTCGAAGCCGGCCAAGCCGTGTGCGTGCTCGAAGCCATGAAGATGGAGAACAACATCAGCGCCGAGATCTCGGGCAAGGTCCAAGAGATCAAGGTGGCTCCCGGCGACAGTGTCGGCGCCGGCGACGTCGTGATCGTGATCGCCTAAACGGCTTCGGGCGCCATCGCTCCGAGCTTCAGTTCGAAAGAGAACCTTCCGAACTGAAGCACCTGCCGAGCCACCTAGCGCAGGCCGTAGACGTCGTAGCTGACCCCGCCGTCGGGGGCGAGTTGGCCGAGACCAACTCCCTGTACGTCGTTGAGCCAGGCGTAACGTTCGTCGCCGGTCTCGAACTGAGGGGCCGAGCGGGCCTGTCCCTTGGCAAAGTCGGCAATGCCCTTGTATTGCATCAGGATCGTGGCGTCGTCGTCGGTGACCAACAGCAGCCGCACGTCCAGTTGCGCGACCCGATTGGCCCGGCTGGTCACCCAGTCACCGCCAGGAGGCACAACGGTTCCCTTCAGGCTTGGACCCTCGAAGGTTCCGCTGTCGACCCCGGCGACGATGCGCGTCCCCTGGGGCCCGTTCTTGATCATGCGGGGCTTGGCCCCTACCCCGAGTTTCAGGGTGAACAGATAGTCGACTGGCAGCGAATCAACAGGCATGTACGCAGCCTGCCACACCCGCGCCCTACGCATCGGAGTGGGTATCGAGCGGAGCCCGGGCATGAGCCTGCGGGCGCCGTCTCATCGTTGGCGCAGGACCACGGTGCCGGCGGCCAGGTCGTGCCAGCCCCGACGCTCCGGATTGAACGCAGCTCGGATCAACACCGCGAAGAACAACACGGGACCGACTGCAGGAACCAGCGCCAGGGTGTTCGGTAACAAGAAGCGGATGGCCGCCTGGCCGAGGTCGGGCGAGCCGCCGTCGTCGATTCGGGCTACTCGGATACCGACCAGGAACCGACCCATGGTTTGACCCCATCGGGTGACCGACGGGATGGTGTACAGCGCCCAGAGCACCATGGCGATCGCCTGGATGGCGAGCTGATCTCCAGTGGCGAACTCCGGCGTCTCGCCCGCCTCCACGCTCCGAAGATCTACGAACGGCAAGACGGCTACGATCAGGATAGCGAACAGCGCAAACCCATCGATGATCCGGGCACCGAGCCGTTGCCTCATCGACGCCAAGCCGATCGTTGCATCCTGTTCACCCTGGGGTGGGGCGGGAGGAGGCGGAATTGGGCCTGAACGCGGCGCAGCTGGGCCCGGAGGCGGCGGCATCTCGTCAGAGGGCACAGGCACCTCAGTCGGCCGCGTCGGCAAGTGCTTCAGCCAACGCCGGGTGGACCAGCAGACTTTCGGCGATGTCGGTGACCCGCAGTCCGGCCGTGACCGCGAGCGCGATGACCGAGATCAGCTCCGCGGCATGGTGCCCGACGATCGAGCCTCCGAGGATGACTCCGGTGGCCGGATCGGACACGATCTTTACGAACCCTCGCGGGTCGTTGTTGATCAACGCTTTGGCGCTGGCCGAAAACGGAACCTTGGTGACACGGATCTTGCGGCCTTCGGCAAATGCGTCGGCCTCGGCCAACCCGACATCGGCGATCTCCGGTTCGGTGAAGATGGCGGATGCCGCCTTGTCGTAGTCCAGGTGGCGGTGATCGCGCACATGGAAGCCCATGGCGTGTTCGGCGATCTTGCGGCCCTGCATGGAGGCGACCGATGACAGGGGCAGCTTTCCGGAGAGGTCTCCGGCCACATAGATGTGGGGGACGCTGGTGCGAAGATGGTGATCGGTGGTGACGACGTAGCCCCAGTCGTTCACCTCCACACCCGCCTCTGCCAAGCCGAGACCCTCCGAGTTCGGGATCGAGCCGATGGCCAGCAGAGCGTGGCTTCCCTCGGCGACACGCCCGTCGTCACAGCCCACGTGCACCCCCTCGTCGGATCGCTCGATCGATTCGGCGCGAGCTCCCTTGAACAGTCTCACTCCCCGTTCCAAGAAGTTGTCCTCCAGCTCGGCCGCCACCTCCGGATCCTTGTCCGGTAGGACCTGCTGGCGACTCACGATCAAGGTGACCTCGGAGCCGAGCGAGGAGAACATGTGCACGAACTCCACGCCGGTCACGCCCGACCCGATGACGATGAGATGGTCGGGGATCCGCTTCGGAGGATAGGCATCGCGGGTGGCGAGCACCCGGTCCCCGTCCACGTCGGCCCAATCGGGAATCCTCGGGCGGCTACCGGCGGCCAACAACACCGCGTCGGCCTCAAACGTGAGCTCGTCGCCGTCGGCGGTGTCGGCGACAATCGTGTGGGCGTCGACCATACGGCCCAACCCTTTGACGATCCGTACGCCCTGGCTCGCCAACAGCTGCGTCTTGGAGGATTCGAGATGGCTTGTGATCGACCCGATGCGCGCCCGTAGCAGCTCGAAATCCACCGAGGGCACCAGCGGATCGAGGCCCATCCCGCCTATCCGCCGGAGATAGGACATCGCTCCCCCCGTGGCGATCATCGCCTTGGAGGGAACGCAATCCCACAGGTTGGCCGCCCCGCCGATCACGTCTCGCTCGATGACCGTGACCTCCGCCCCGAAACGGGCGGCGTGGGTGGCGGCCTCGACACCGGCCGGGCCGCCCCCGATGATGACGAAGCGGGTGGTCACACTGGGAGGCTACCCGCGTTCGTGACGACCGCAGTCAGGGTCCTCACCCCTGCTCGGCCGCCGCTACAGTCGAGCCGTGGCCGAGAATACGACAGACCAGCCCATCCCCACCCCCGATGACTGGGCCGAGCTCGCCGCCAAAGAGCTCCGGAACCGCACGGCAGACGATCTCATCTGGCAGACGCCCGAGGGTATCGACGTGAAGCCCCTCTACACCCAGGCAGACCTCGACGGCATCGACCATCTTGGGTCCCTTCCCGGTTTCGCTCCCTATCCCCGTGGGGTCAGGGCCACCATGTACGCGAATCGTCCCTGGACGGTTCGTCAGTACTCGGGTTTCTCGACCGCGGAGGAGTCCAACGCCTTCTACCGCCGAAACCTCGCGGCCGGCCAGATGGGGTTATCGGTGGCCTTTGACCTGGCCACGCACCGGGGCTACGACAGTGACCATCCCCGTGTCGTCGGCGACGTGGGCAAGGCCGGGGTGGCCATCGACTCCGTCGAGGACATGAAGGTCCTCTTCGACGGGATCCCGCTCGACAAAATGTCGGTCTCGATGACCATGAACGGCGCCGTGTTGCCGGTGCTGGCCTCCTACATCGTGGCGGGCGAGGAACAGGGGGTGGACATCGCCCAGCTGGCCGGAACCATCCAGAACGACATCCTCAAAGAGTTCATGGTCCGCAACACCTACATCTACCCGCCCGAACCGAGCATGCGAATCGTGGCGGACATCATCGAGTACACGGCTCAAAACATGCCGAAATTCAACTCCATCTCCATCTCGGGCTACCACATGCAAGAGGCCGGCGCGACCGCGGACCAGGAGCTGGCCTTCACCATCGCCGACGGGCTTGAGTATGTGCGGGCCGCCCGATCAAAGGGCCTCGATGTCGACGCCTTCGCCCCGAGACTGTCGTTCTTTTTTGCCATCGGGATGAACTTCTTCATGGAGATCGCCAAGCTGAGGGCAGCCCGCCTGCTCTGGAGCCGGCTGATGAACCAGTTCGAGCCCAAGGATCCGAAATCGCTCATGTTGCGGACCCATTGTCAGACATCGGGTGTCTCGCTGACCGAACAGGACCCGTACAACAATGTGGTGCGCACCACCTTTGAGGCCTTGGCCGCGGTGCTCGGCGGAACCCAGAGTCTGCACACCAACTCTTTTGACGAGGCCGTCGGATTGCCGACCGACTTCTCGGCCCGGATCTCGCGCAATACCCAGCTGATCATGGCCGAGGAAACCGGCATCCCGGCCGTCGTCGATCCCCTGGGCGGCAGCTATTACATCGAAAAGCTGACCGAAGACCTGGCGGCGCGGGCTATGACCATCATCGACGAGGTCGAAGAGCTCGGCGGCATGACCAAGGCCGTCGAGTCGGGTATGCCGAAGTTGCGCATCGAGGAGAGCGCCGCTCGCCGCCAGGCGCGCATCGATCGTGGCGAGCAGGTCGTGGTCGGGGTGAACCGATACGAACCGCCCGAAGCTTCCGACATCGACATCCTCGACATCGACAACACCGCCGTACGGAAGTCCCAGATCGACAAGCTGACCCGGATCCGGTCCATCCGCGACGAACGGGTCTGCGCTGATGCCCTGCGTCGGCTCACCGAGGGCGCGGCCGGCGAGGCGAACCTGTTGGCATTGTGTGTCGACGCGGCCCGAGCCCGCGCCACGGTCGGCGAGATTTCCGATGCGATGGAAGCCGTGTTCGGCCGCCACAAGGCCGAAGTCCAAAGCATCTCGGGGGTCTATGGGGCCGCCTATCAGGGTGACGAGGGCTTTGCGGCCATCCAGGCCGACGTCGATGCGTTTGCGGAAGCCGAGGGTCGTCGGCCGAGAATGCTCGTCGTCAAGATGGGCCAGGACGGCCATGACCGGGGCGCGAAGGTCATCGCCACCGCGTTCGCCGACATCGGCTTCGACGTCGATGTCGGTCCCCTCTTCCAGACGCCGGCTGAGGCCGCCACGGACGCCATCGAGAACGACGTCCATGTGGTTGGGGTGTCGAGCCAGGCGGCAGGGCACAAGACCCTCGTGCCCGAGCTGATCAAAGAGCTCCAGGCCCACGGAGCGTCCAACATCCTCGTGGTCTGCGGTGGGGTCATTCCCCCTCAGGATTATGAGTTCTTGAACCGCGTCGGGGTCGCCGCGGTCTTTGGGCCGGGTACGAACATCCCCGAAGCCGCGACCGAGGTGTTGGGCTTGATCAGGAGCAGGCCGGCCGCGGCGTGACCGTCATGTCATCCCCCACCCCCACCGTCGCCGCGCTGGTAGCCGGTATCGCCAACCGAGAACGTCGCTCGCTCGCTCGGGCCATCACGCTCATCGAGTCCTCGCGCCCGGATCACCGCGAGCAAGCCGAAGCCATTCTCGATGCCGTGGCCGACTCCCGAGCGGCGACGATCCGTCTCGGCATCAGTGGCTCGCCGGGCGTCGGCAAGTCGACGTTCATCGAGGCGTTCGGTCTGCACCTGGTGGCTCGGGGGCTGTCGGTCGCCGTGTTGGCGATCGACCCCTCGAGCACCCGGACAGGAGGCTCCATCCTCGGGGACAAGACCCGCATGATGGAGCTGGCCCGCAGCCCCGAAGCGTTCATCCGTCCCTCGCCGTCGCGGGGGAGCCTGGGGGGTGTCGCCCGCCGCACCCGCGAAACCATGGCGTTGTGTGAGGCATTCGGTTTCGACGTCGTGCTGGTCGAAACCGTCGGGGTGGGCCAGTCCGAAACGGCGGTGGCAGACATGGTCGACCTGTTCCTGCTGCTCGTGGCACCGGGCGGCGGTGATGACCTTCAGGGAATCAAGCGGGGCATCATGGAGCTCGCGGATCTCGTCGTGGTGAACAAGGCCGACGGTGAGTTGGCCAACGCTGCGGGGCGGACCGCCGCCGACTACCGCAACGCACTGCAGCTCATGCGACCGAAGTTCGGCGACTGGTCCGCGGAAGTCCTGACCTGTTCTGCCGCGGAACAGACCGGCATCGCCGAGGTGTGGGAAGCCATCGAACGCTTCCGGCACGCCCTCGAGAAGTCGGGTGAGCTCCTCGCCCATCGTCGAGATCAGGCCGCAGCCGCTATGTGGGCCAACGTGACCGACACCCTGACCGACCGCTTCCGGGCCCATCGTGCGGTACGAGAGCTCGCTCCTCACCTCGAGATCGAGGTCGCCGCCCATCGGTTGACGCCTTCGCGCGCCGCCCGCCAACTCCTCGACGCGTTCTCGATCGCCGCACCGGCGACCGACGCCGCTGGTGACAGGGCCTGACCCAGCAAGCCGGGTGAACCCCTTCGGTCAGATGACCACTCTCCGCGGAGTTTCCGAGTGAGCCCCCCATAGCCTTGAGATATGGATGCTGTCGAGGGAAAATCGGGGGGCGTCGCGTCGCCCAAACCGATAGCAGGAACGTTGCCGGAGCGGCGATGATACAGACCGATCGGCTCGTGCTCCGCCGCTGGATTCCCGAGGATCTCACGCCGTACCATCAGATGTGTTCGGATCCCGAGGTCATGCGCTACATCGGGGCCGGCTCGACCCTGAGCCGGGAACAGTGCGCCGCTTCGATCGAACGATTCGAGCGGGCCTGGGATACCGACGGCACCTCCGTATTGGCAGCCACCCTGCACGAGACCGGAGCCTTCATTGGTTTCGTCGGCCTCGCGGTGCCGGAATATCTGCCCGAGATACTGCCCGCCGTCGAGCTCGGATGGCGACTGGCGCGGGACCAGTGGGGCCAGGGACTGGGCACCGAGGGGGCAACCGCCGCCCTCAAATGGGGCTTCGACAACCAGCGTCTCCATCGGATCGTGAGCATCATCCAGGTCGGGAACACCGCCTCTCGCCGCGTAGCCGAGAAGCTCGACATGGCCCTCGACCGTGAGCTGACCCACC